>Ga0190271_10000014_pt1 | contig 152834 bp, 134 predicted proteins | sample Popmic356T_FD_133747 | JGI IMG/M metagenome (GOLD analysis project Ga0190271, IMG submission 133747) | Populus adjacent soil microbial communities from riparian zone of Weber River, Utah, USA - 356 T | ecosystem: Environmental > Terrestrial > Soil > Riparian zone | place: USA: Utah...
GCTGTTGCAATGTTGTAAACAGCACCTTTATCAATATCGGCCTGTGTTACCGTATAAGAAGCAGTAAATGTATTTAAGTCTGCTGCGCCAGGAAGTAAAGTTACCGGTCCGCCAGTTACGGTTACTTTAGGGTCAGTAATAACGATATCACTCACCGTAACGTTTCCAGTGTTTTCAACTTTGAAAGTATAGCTGATCTTGTCGCTAAGGTTTACTTTACCGTCGCCATTGGTATCTGCGTAAGTTCCGGTTTTAGTTAATTTAATAACCGGGCTTTGTGGAAGTGGAGTAACCGTGCAATCCGGACAGGCAGGATCAACAGGAGGTGTACCAGGACCTGAAGGGTTACCACTTTCAGACTGATCGGTAACATTGTTTCCTTTAGGATCTTTACCCGTTGCTGTTGCAATGTTGTAAACAGCGCCTTTATCAACATCGGCCTGTGTTACCGTATAAGAAGCAGTAAATGTATTTAAGTCGGCAGCACCCGGAAGTAAAGTTACCGGTCCACCAGTTACTGTTACTTTAGGGTCAGTAATAACGATGTCACTCACCGTTACGTTTCCAGTGTTTTCAACTTTGAAAGTATAGCTGATCTTGTCGCCAAGGTTTACTTTACCGTCGCCATTGGTATCTGCGTATGTTCCGGTTTTAGTTAATTTAATAACCGGGGTTTGTGGAAGTGGTGTAACCGTACAATCCGGACAGGCAGGATCAACAGGAGGTGTACCAGGACCTGAAGGATTACCGCTTTCAGATTGATCGGTAACGTTGTTTCCTTTAGGATCTTTACCAGTGGCTGTTGCAATATTGTAAACAGCACCTTTATCAATATCGGCCTGTGTTACCGTATAAGAAGCAGTGAAGCTCGATAGGTCTGCTGCACCAGGAAGTAATGTTACCGGTCCACCAGTTACGGTTACTTTAGGGTCAGTAATAACGATATCACTTACCGTTACGTTACCAGTATTTTCAACTTTGAAGGTATAGCTGATCTTGTCGCCAAGGTTTACTTTACCGTCACCATTGGTATCTGCGTAAGTTCCGGTTTTAGTTAATTTAATAACCGGGCTTTGTGGAAGTGGCGTAATTGTGCAATCCGGACAGGCAGGATCAACAGGAGGCGTACCAGGACCTGAAGGATTACCACTTTCAGACTGATCGGTAACATTGTTTCCTTTAGGATCTTTACCAGTTGCTGTTGCAATGTTGTAAACAGCACCTTTATCAATATCGGCCTGTGTTACCGTATAAGAAGCAGTGAATGTATTTAAGTCGGCAGCACCAGGAAGTAATGTTACCGGTCCGCCAGTTACGGTTACTTTAGGGTCAGTAATAACGATGTCACTCATCGTTACGTTACCAGTATTTTCAACTTTGAAAGTATAGCTGATCTTGTCGCCAAGGTTTACTTTACCGTCGCCATTGGTATCTGCATACGTTCCGGTTTTAGTTAATTTAATAACCGGGGTTTGTGGAAGTGGTGTAATTGTACAATCCGGACAGGCAGGATCAACAGGAGGCGTACCCGGACCTGAAGGGTTACCACTTTCAGACTGATCGGTAACGTTGTTTCCTTTAGGATCTTTACCCGTTGCTGTTGCAATGTTGTAAACTGCACCTTTATCAATATCGGCCTGTGTTACCGTATAAGAAGCAGTAAATGTAGTTAAGTCTGCTGCACCAGGAAGTAAAGTTACCGGACCACCGGTTACGGTTACTTTGGGGTCAGTAATAACGATATCGCTGACCGTTACGTTACCAGTATTTTCAACTTTGAAAGTATAGCTGATCTTGTCGCCAAGGTTTACTTTACCATCGCCATTGGTATCTGCGTAAGTTCCGGTTTTAGTTAATTTAATAACCGGGGTTTGTGGAAGTGGTGTGATTGTACAATCCGGACAGGCAGGATCAACAGGAGGTGTACCAGGACCTGAAGGGTTACCGCTTTCAGACTGATCGGTAACGTTGTTTCCTTTAGGATCTTTACCTGTGGCTGTTGCAATATTGTACACTGCACCTTTATCAATATCGGCCTGTGTTACCGTATAAGAAGCAGTGAATGTATTTAAGTCGGCAGCACCAGGAAGTAAAGTTACCGGACCACCGGTTACGGTTACTTTAGGGTCAGTAATAACGATATCACTCACCGTTACGTTTCCAGTGTTTTCAACTTTGAAAGTATAGCTGATCTTGTCGCCAAGGTTTACCTTACCGTCACCATTGGTATCTGCGTATGTTCCGGTTTTAGTTAATTTAATAACCGGGGTTTGTGTGATGATCGTTTCAGTAGGCGTATCATTTAAAGCAGTAGATCCCGAAATATCACTTACAGGTGTATTGATTGGATCCTTAGCAGTAACAGTAGCCTGGTTTGTTACCTTACCAGCATCAACATTAGCCTGAGTAACCGTATATGTACCTGAGTAAGTCCATACTTCGCTAACACTAAGCAACTGATCGTTACCAGTATCGCCCGTAGGGCCAGTTAAGGTAACAAAAGGCAGACTTTCAGCTAAAGCGACCGTGTTCAATATTACATCCCCTTCGTTTTTGACTTTAAAGCTGTAATTAATCACATCACCAAGTTTGAAAGTGCCACCAGCACCGCTACCCGTATTCGTTATCGATTTAACTAAAGATATTTTCGGATTGGTACCAATGGTGATCGTTACCGTAATCGGGTCAGAATCTACCAGATCACCCGTAGTAAGTTTGTAGGTGTATGTATCCGTACCGATATAACCATTTGTTGGCGTATAGGTAATTGTTCCATCACCATTAACCACAACAGAACCGTGCGTTGGATTAGCCACTTTACTAACAGTGGTACCCGATGCACTGACACCATCGTTAGATTTTACAACTGTTGTAACCGGCGTGTTCAATGCAGTTAAACTGGCATCATCAACACCAACCGGTTTAATGCGGACAGTAATTGTACCCTGATTACTTACAATACCTGCATTGTCTTTTACCGTGTATTTAACCGGCGTTGCAATACCGATAAAGGCAGGCTCAGGGTTAAAGGTAACTTTTCCAGTTGCCGGATCAACCATATAAACACCCTGGTTGGCTACCGTAAGACTGGTACCATAGGTATTTGTTGTTGGGTTAAATAGTAAAACTGTTGTTTTATTAATTGTTGCGTTACCGTTTGGATCCGTATCGTTCGCAAGAACGTCAATAATCAAGTCAGTGTCTATAGTAGTAGATACTCCATCGTTTACAGCAACCGGAACCTGATCAACGGCAAAGTTTACCGCTGTTACATCCATGCTTAAACCAGGTATCACTACTGTAACCCGCATGTCAGGCACACCAGTTTCAAATCCCGTCTGACTGTTGTTAACTCCAAACGCATCACCTACAGCATTCCAGCCAGTGGGTATTGTTGGCGGGATATTAGCCAGTGTATTGGTTCCGTTTACCGGCACATTAACAGTAGAAATAGCCACACTATACGTTCCCTTATTCAGGTTGGCAAATTGATAGCTGCCATCAGCGGCAACAGGCGTTTTAGCAATAATTTTATCCGTGTTATCTAATAAGTAAGCGTATAGTGGAGATCCGCCGAGCGTGTTGATTCCTGTTCCGGAGATTTGATTATCACTCAGGCCGTTTCCGTCGTTAATCACATTTCCAGAAATTGACGGGCCAATAATATCTTTCAGCTTGTAATCTTCTGTTTCACCATCGGCAGCGAACGACGTACTTCGCTCATCTACCGGCGTAGCAGGGTCATCAATTAGAGTACTTGTTGTTATTCTGATCCGTGCATAGAGCGGCCCGGTTTTGATTTCATTAATAAAAGACGCATTAGGATAAGTAAGCGTTACTGTATAATTAGAAGCATTGGCCGGAACAGTAACACTGATCATTTCATTGGGAGAAAAAATACCATCCCCATCAAAGTCGACCCACCCACGTACCACAGCAGGTACGTTTTTAGTATTAGTAACCGGAAAGCTAATGACATAATCCCCAGCCTGATTCACCTTAACGTCGGCTAATGCCGAAGCATCAATCGTGTTTTCATCATTATTCTGCGTATTGTTATCCGCATTAGCCAGGGGTCCATGAGCACCCAGACCATCCGCGTCTACATTTGGCGAACCGATATACACCGTAGCCTCAGGCGTTAATGGTGTAGTAGGGTAATTAACAGTGGCATAATCGCCATCACCAGGAAAATAATCGGTGATCAAAAATTTATCAATATAATGGCCAACTTTATCCCCATAAGAGATTGGGGCATCCCCAAGATCAAAAGGCAAGACAAAACCGATAGCCATGGCGGTAATACCAGAACCTTTCATCTCTACATCCAGCAGGTTGCTTGCATTATGGGCAAACATAACCGCCTGAATACCAAAATTGCCGGGTGTAAGGTTAGCAGAAAGTTTAAATTTCTTACCCGCATTAGAAAGCAACATTCTATAGTGGTCATCATTAGCGTTACCATTGGTACGCTTGTTTAGCAGCTGCCATGCAATAGAAGAAGGAGATGTTCCCTGGATATATTCACCACCAGCATCAATAGATTCAGCATCGCCGATCACCATACCTGGGTAAGTAATGTTTGTCCAGACCCCGTTCATCAAGATATCAACTTTTACGTCGATATCGAACTTGATTGTTGCGCCGGTTGTGGTGGCAAGACCCGAATTTACCACACCTCTGGAATTTGGCTTAGTAAGTCCGTTTCCAGAATAGATCAGGTCGAGCCCATCACCGGAATATTGACCAGGCGTATAGGCTACCATATTTCCGCCAGCATTAGTAGTGCGGTTAGAAATGATGGCCGTAATGCGGACTGTTGGGGAGAACATCCAGCGGTACGTACCATTTACCACATTGTTACTGTTAAAAGCAGCTGGCTTTTCAGTCAGGGTAGCATTATCCCAGGTAAGCCAGTATACAGCTTTGGTAAGATCGCCAGCTGTTCCGCCAATGGCATATTGTGCCCTGGCGTTGTTTACGAAAAAAGTTAGGGCAACGAGCAATCCAATTGCGTACCGAAATCGTAAGTTTCGTTTTAAATAAAGTAAAAATTTTTCCATGCGATAAGTTTATCTTTCCCCTTACACATAGGGGAGCGTTAAGTGGGCGCAAAGATGACTTATGCTGGCATTAGTAACGGATCATCCATATGGGCAGGCGTACTTCCCACATGGATGATCTATGTCGATGTGACCTCTTGCAGGTATTCTGAAGGCGTGAGGCCGACTATCAATTTGAAGTTTCTATTAAACGAAATCTTTGAATTAAAGCCACTTGCGAGAGCAAGTTGCTCTATCGTTAGCTTGCTCCCGGATTTATTATCGAGCATATGGCAAGCATATGCTATGCGGTGCTTGTTAACGAAGCTGGTAAAATTGGTCTGCAGCTGCAAATTGAATGTTTGCGTAAGGTGGTGGGCTGGAATTTTAAGTTGGAGTGCAAGATTTTCCAGGGAAAGAGACGGATCAAGGTAAGGTTTTTGCGCATCCATCAGATCATTAAGTCTGGAAGTATATTCCTGCAGCTGGAGATCCGATAATTTCGACTTAGCATATAAAGGGGTTGCATCTTTATCAAGAGCATCCTCTAAAGGCCGCTCGCCATCAGCACGGTGGACCTTAAGGAACATATTTTTCAGATAACCAAGAATCAGGACTGTGATAATCAGCATGAATGTATAAATAGTTGTTCGAAACACATAGCTGCTTTGTGCGGCAGTACCGTGTTTAGCTATGGAGATGCTTACAGCAATAAAGAACATACTGACAAACAGCATCATAATTCCGCCCACTAATACGATATTACGTTTTCGCTTCATGTGCAGGATTGCATTGCTTCCATTACTAAAGATGCCGGTAAAGGTGTATCCTAAAAGAGAGCATACTGAGCACAGTGCACTTATTCGCATCACTGGCTTGAAAATATGGGGATCCTTATACCAACCGTAGATTGCCGAATGGATAAAGATAATAAAGAAGATTGCGAATGGGATTAAATGAATCAATACCCTAATAGTAGAAATCGTCTTTCCTTTCATTGCCCGAAGCGCAAAGTAAAGAAAAGGACCATAGACAAATATGAAAGGCATCATCCTGTCCAACCACCGCTCGTGTATGTAGAAATTCTCCAGATAAAAGACATAAAATGCATGGAAAAATACAAATATGGAAAATGCATTGATGACTTTTCCAAAAAGCTCTTTTCTGTTGTAATCAAATCCGATATAGATGTTTATCGCACTAACAGTTCCTGTCAATAACAGCAGGTAGGGGATCAGTGGGAATATTGCCGGTTCATTCATAGGTGCTAAGGGGTACGTTGAGGATCTAAGTAAGTTCGCTGGTATTCTTGTGGTGTTAAATTAGTGATTTGCTTAAAATATTTATTGAAAGACGTTTTTGAGTTGAAACCGCATTCATAAGCTAAAGATTCAATGGTAAGCATGCCGTTGCTGGATTTCATTTGTTCAATAGCATAGCTGATCCTGTACTGAGCTACGAACTTATAAAATGTAAGCTTCATGTGCACCGTAAATATTTGAGAGAGGAGGTGTTTTGGGATGTCTAATGTTTTAGAAAGAAGCTCTAATGACAGGTCGGATTTGAGATAAATATTTGTGTTGTCAAAACAGTCGGTGATCATTTTTCTGTAGCGCTCTGCCATTTCAGTACTCAACTGCGAATTAGCATACATAGGCGTTACGGCGTCTTCCAGCTTCGCTGGAGGCGCTATTGACGCATTTGTCAGGTATCGAAAAACCAGGAAACTCATGCTCAATAACAAAAAATAACTAAAAAAACGGTAGTCAATCCGCATGTCAATTTTAAATACGTTCCAGCATAAATACATCAGGATCATTAGTGTGGCAATGATGATATATATGGCAGCGCACATGACCAGCAGGTCGGCAGCAAGTGTATTTTTCGCCGAGTACAGCCTATTGAGTGTCAGGCAGCTGTATGTTATTAGTGATATAGAGATTACCAAATAGGAATTTTGGTAAAGCTCAAACGAACTACTGGCCCATGTATAATGAAAGATTTTGGCAATCCATACACATGCATAGAGAACTGTGGTAAGCGCTGCCGGTATTAAATGTAAGCCATCTTTACTGGTCGTCCGGGCTCCAGATAGAGATCGTAAAGCAAGATGGAGCATTGGTCCAAACAACATCCATGCGGGGTTCCATAGGCACTCATTAAGCTTTATTTCATTTGTGATCCATTGAAATTTGTAAAAGACAACATAAATTCCAAGGCAAGCTGAGAGCAAAATTAATTTGTTGAAGGTATCGGCTAGCTTTAAAAGCATTTTTTATTAATCATCAAGGATATTCGGACTATCAACAAAGTTACCCTTTTCTAAAATATTTTTAGTGATTTCGATTGTTCAGTTTGTTATTAAGGAAAGGCTATGTATTTCGATGAAAGTGGTGCTTCCCCTCTGTTTCGGGCCAAACTGGCCACCAATTTGGTTACCTGATGATACACACCTAAGTTTCTTTCCCTCTGAACAAATATACACTTCGGATCCAAATCCATTTTCCTCTGAGCTTTTCGGCTTAATCCATCCTACTGCCGGATTTATCTTAAATTCAGATCTTTCTAAAGGTCAAAATCCATTCGCAGGTACTGGGAAGCTTAACAAAACGCCATAATCCCTCCAAAACAGCGAAGCGACCGTAGTCCATACCGAATCGCAGATATGCCCCAGGAGCCTTTATTTTATGCAGAAATTGAAAAATTATTCCAGAAAGTCAGTCGCGAAAAAAGCTGATTGAATTCCATAAAGACATTTTGATAACTGTTTAGATTTGGAAAAATAGTTTATTATAAATCTTACTTTATTTTACAGCTGAAATGATGTCTTTTACGTTGCCAGGGATTGCCGCATAATTTTCGCTTAAGATCGAAGCCGCCAAAACAACTACCTTAGCAGAAATATCTATTATTTTTTGGACATTCTTAATTGTCTTTATTGCTGCTTCGATGTCAGCTGTGGCATCCTTCAGTGCGTCCAGATTTTTGGAAACATTATCGCTAATTTCTATAGATTCTAGTTCATACAACAGTCTGGCCTGGACCAGTAAGGATCTGGCTTGTTCATTCAGGGTCAGTATTTCGTTAATTGATAAGCTTTGGAAGTTATCATGAATGTTGTTGCTGATCACAGCTGCAGTAGCCACAGCAACGTCCGCTGTGTTACTGAGAGAATATTGGTTTGCCATGATATTATTTTTTTAGGTTTTTAATATTTTCTAAAAGATCTTCTAATACTCCCCCATAATACTTGATTTTGTCCTTTACTTCCTGGGAGTCAATCTTATTTGTTTTTAATAGATTTACGACAGAATGGTGTTCCGCTTTAATTTCTCCTAATGCTTTTACCAGATTATTAATCTGGATTTCATAACTGTCCAATTCCGTTTGCTCTTCAAGATATTTTTCTCTCAGTCGTACCTTAGTACCGAGATCGATATGGTCATCCAATAAAATGACTTGGTACTTTGTATCAAGAAGCTTTCTGTCTATATTTAGGACATTTATTCTGGGACCAGACAATATTTTTATCAAAGCATCAGCCACAGCAGCCACATCGTTGTCGTGATTAATTATGACATTTTTAATGGTCTTCGCACGATAAGCTTTCATGATTTCATCAGTTAATACTTTTGCGATTTTCGAAGAGGCATCAATTTGTCCATTTGTAATACCACCTAATTTGGTTTTTAAGGTCGCATCAGCTTTTAAATTTTTAGCTACATCATCATAATTGTAGTTAACGAGGTCTTTGTCTGAAATATTTGCCAGGCCCTGAAAATATGCGGTAAGTCCGGTAAATAGAAAGTTTATGGCTTTGTCTGCCTTGATAGCCGTTTCCGGCTCGCCTGCAACTGTGAATTTTTGAGGCAACTGAATTTTGTTCGCTTTCAGATCATCACCGACGTTGAATTCGAAGTCTTTCTGTGTTAATACATACTTTTTGTAGCCGCTGGTGTAGGTATAATCAATATCATTATAGCTTTTAAGCGTCTTAACAGCACCAGTGGAGAAAGTGTTGAGGTGTTCCAGATTAGCGCATCCCTGGAATAGGATACTGAGGAATAATGAGAACAATAAGTATTTATTTTTCATGAGATCAAGTTTGGGGTTTAGAATTGGCTTGATATTCTCTATATTTTGCAGTCTTAGAAGAAAGCAGGACTACGCCGATGCGGTGCCACAACAAAGTAACTGAAAGGTTGAGAGAACATTAATTTAATTGTTAATATGAATTTAGAACCTAAATTTATAAAAATAATTCAACATTTTATAAGTGCAAATATTATTTTAATGAAAGCATAAACTATGGATCAAGCGTAAAAGTTGGGGGCTTTTAAACAAAAAAGCCTCAACTTTTGCAAGTTAAGGCTTTTGTTGCGGAATGGACGGGACTCGAACCCGCGACCTCCTGCGTGACAGGCAGGCATTCTAACCAGCTGAACTACCACTCCTTTTGTTCTTCTTTAAAGTTCGAACCTCTTGTCTCTTTCGAGGTTGCAAATATAGAGACTATATTTTAATTCGCAAACTTTTTTTTCAAAAATATTTAACTACTTAACCTACAGCGCCTTCCTGCATCTTCTCTGCATTTTCTGCGAACTGGAGTGCGTCAATAATCTCTTGGATATCCCCATCCATAATACTTGGCAGGTTATACATCGTTAATCCGATACGGTGTTCGGTAACACGTCCTTGTGGATAGTTATAAGTCCTGATCTTAGCCGAACGATCTCCGGTTGACACCATTGTTTTACGTTTAGCAGCAATATCACCATTCTTTTTTTGCAATTCGATATCGTAAAGTTTACTACGCAACATCTCCATCGCAATTACACGGTTACCCAATTGCGAACGTTCTTGTTGACATACCACCACAATACCCGACGGTTTATGTGTTAACTGCACTTTGGTTTCTACCTTATTTACGTTCTGTCCACCAGCACCGCCCGAGCGCGAAGTCTGCAATTCAATATCAGCAGGGTTAATATACAGATCAATTTCTTCTGCTTCTGGCAAAACTGCTACTGAGGCCGCTGAGGTATGCACACGTCCCTGTGTTTCCGTATCTGGCACACGTTGTACGCGGTGTACGCCACTTTCGTACTTTAACTGACCATAAACATCATCGCCATTAACTTTCAGAATTACCTCTTTATAACCGCCAGCTGTACCTTCGGTTACATCAACAGTCTCCACTTTCCAACCCTTAGTTTCGAAATAACGGGTGTACATACGGTATAAATCGCCCGCAAATAAAGCCGCTTCATCGCCACCGGTACCACCGCGGATCTCAAAAACTGCATTTTTAGCATCTTCAGGATCTTTAGGAATCAACATCAAACGGATATTGCTTTCCATCTCTTCCTGCTGTTTTAACAAAAGATCAAGCTCTTCTTTTGCCATTTCGCGCATTTCAGCATCTTTCTCTGTAGCTAAAATTTCTTTGTTGGCATCAATATTACTCATCACATTTTTGTAGATTTTATATTCATCTACAATCTTGCCCAAATCTTTATATTCTTTATTTAAAGCCGCAAAACGTTTCATATCCTGGATTACATCCGGATTGCTCAACGATTCTTCTACATCTTCCCAACGCAGCTTTATAGCTTCTAATTTATCTAACATATTTATTCTTGTTGAAATTTCCTGAAGGTAAGCATAGGCTCAAAAATTCAGGAAATGCAAAAATAAGGAAAAAAGCTGAATTAGTTTGTTTAGGATTAGAGGTTAATTGGTTAACGGTTTGAACAAGTTAACTGTTTGGGCTTAATGTTTAAGTAAAATAAAAAATCAAAATGTTGCCCGTTAGTCTGAAATGCAAAAATTTGATTTAAAGGTTTTGGAAATGAGCAGTTCCTCTCCTATGGCAGCCGGTAGCCCCGCTATCACTCCAAGTCCTCGCTGCGCTGTGGGCTTTCCGTTTTATCGGGTTTAGGAACACAGGGAGGGTGCAGTTAGGCCCAATGCGACCCTCAATAGTAGCATGAACCTGCGTAACTAAACGGGATTGTAGTGGCAGCTCCCGATTTTCCTTCAAAATCGGGACTATAACAGAAAGCCCGACGAACATTAAGAAAAGTTACATACACTGCTTTCCAAAAAAACAGACTATATAGTTGGAATAATAGTTTTAGGCTGAGAAAAGTGCTATTTAAAGGTTTTGGAAATGGGCAGTTCCTCACTTATGGCGGCCAGTAGCCCCGCTATCACTTCAAGTCCTCGCTGCGCTGTGGGCTTCCCGTTTTATCGGGTTTAGGAACAGAGGGCGGTACAGCTAGGCGATGTGCAACCCAAATAGCTAAACGGCTCAAAAATTAAGCCTCTGGCTTGTAATATTCCAATTTTAAATCAACACCATCAAAAACCCCATAAGAATTATAATTAAGCCATTCGCCAATATTTACATAGCGGCTTCCCTTACCCAAATCAATATCAAGCGGCAGGTGTCTATGTCCGAAAATAAAGTAATCGAAATGCGCTTTCTGCAGGTGTTCTTTGGCATAAATGGCCAGCCATTCTTTATCCTCGCCTAAAAAAACTTCTTTTTCGGTTTGTGCAGCCCTACTGCCCTGGCTCCATCCATTTGCAATGCCAATGCCCAGGTTTGGATGCAAACGGGCAAACAACCATTGACAAAGTTTGCTTCTAAAAATTTTCCTTAAGAATTTATATTTGTTGTCTCCAGGCCCTAAACCGTCGCCATGGTGTAGATAAAATTTCTTACCTCCTCTTTCGATGATCAATTCATCACTTACAATTTCCATCCCGATTTCCTGAATGAAATAATCGCGCACCCACATATCATGGTTGCCTTTAAAAAAATAGATTTTTATCCCGGCATCAGCCATAGTTGCCAATTTACCCTGCAGGCGAATAAAGCCTTTAGGAATTACTTTCGAATACTCGAACCAGAAGTCGAAAATATCGCCCATCAAAAACAATTCGGCACAATTTGGTTCTATAAAATCTAACCAACTTACAATACGCGCTTCACGGGCACGGCTTTCGGCATAGTTGGGCGTACCTAAATGAAAATCGGAAGCGAAATAAATATTTTTTGCCATGGATTTTTCAAAGGTAAGGCAAAAAGCTTAAAAAGACTAAAGGCTGATGACCAACACAAAGACTAAAGCTTAAAGACGAAAGCAAGAACACCAGAATAGTACAAAAACTAAAATTGCCTTAACAAATCGGTCTAATCATCCCGAAGGAAAAAAGCTGAAAGACTAAGGCGAAAGAATAAAATAACGAGCTAAACTCCGTGTAAATCTGTGTTTCCGTGGCAAAAAACTTAATACCCTTAATTTCTCAATGGTAAAAACCCGAAGGTAAAGGCTGAAAAACCAGTATAAAGACTAAAATTTAAAATACCTTAATCAGTGTAATCAAGCCGAAGGTAAAAACATATATTAGTAAATAAATCTGTTTCACTATGAAAAAACAAATTCTATTAAGCTTATTTGCACTAAGTCTGCTTGCATGTAACCAAGGCAAAAAACCTGCAGAAAAAATAACATTAATGAAATACCCTGAAACAAAGAAAGATAGCACAAAAGATAATTATTTCGGCACCACTATTGCCGACCCTTACAGATGGCTGGAGAATGATACCTCTATAGAGACAAAAGCCTGGGTTATAGCCGAAAATAAGGTTACCCAAAACTATCTCGAGCAAATCCCCTATCGTGCGGACATTAAAAAACGCTTAACTGAAATCTGGAACTACCCGAAAGAATCAGCTCCATTTAAGGTTGGCGAATATTATTTTTTCACAAAAAATGATGGCCTTCAAAACCAAAGTATCTGGTTTATTAAAAAAGGATTAGATGGCAAAGAAGAAGTTTTTCTTGATCCAAATACACTCACAAAAGATGGAACAGCAGCCGTTTCGCTTTTGGGCTTCTCTCACGATAAAAAATACCTGGCCTATTCGGTTGCGCAAGCTGGATCAGACTGGAGCAATATTTACATAATAGAAATAGCCAGCAAAACCAAATTAGCCGATGAGCTAAAATGGACAAAATTTTCTGGCGCAGCCTGGAAAGGCGATGGTTTTTACTACAGTAAATTTGACGAACCTGCTAAAGGAACCGATCTTTCTGCAGCCAATAAATACCAGAAAGTGTATTTCCATAAATTGGGCGATCAGCAACAAAATGATCAGTTAATTTTTGAAGATAAAACCAATCCAAATCTATATTTCGGGGCCAATGTTACCGAAGATGAACGTTTTCTGGTGGTTTATGCCAGTGCAGGCACTTCAGGCAATGCACTATATTACCAGGACTTAAAAGCACCCGGAAGCAAAATTGCCCTACTGGTTAAGGGCTTCGAAAACAACCACAGTGTTGTTGATAATATTGGTGATAAACTACTGGTAAACACCGACCTTGGTGCGGAGAACAAACAAGTGGTTTTGGTTGATCCTAAAAATTCAGATCCTAAAAACTGGCAGAAGATTATTCCTGAATCGAAATTGGCTTTAGAAGGTATTGGAACTGGCGGAGGATTTCTTTGGGCTTCTTACTTAAAAGATGCAAGCACCAATATTATTCAGTTTGATTTAACAGGAAAGAAAATTGGCGAAGTAAAACTACCAGCAATTGGAACTGTTGGAGGCTTTGGAGGCTACAAAGAAGATAAAGAATTTTTTTACACCTTTTCCAATTTCACCATTCCCGGCACCATCTACCGTTACGATGTGGGCAAAGCTGAATCGATTTTATATAAAAAATCAGAATTGAAGTTCAATACAGACGATTACGAAACCAAACAAGTATTTTATCCATCAAAAGATGGCACTAAAGTACCCATGTTTATTGTACACAAAAAAGGTATCAAACTGGATGGCAACAATCCGGTTTATCTTTATGCATACGGCGGCTTCCAGATTAGTTTAACCCCGGGGTTTAGTCTCTCGCGGATGTTATTTTTAGAGCGTGGCGGCATTTATGTTCAGCCTAGTTTACGCGGTGGAAGTGAGTATGGAGAAGCCTGGCACAAAGGTGGCATGTTAGCCAAAAAACAAAATGTATTCAACGATTTTATTGCCGCAGCCGAGTACCTGGTTAAGGAAAAATATACCAATCCATCTAAAATTGCCATTTCGGGTGGCTCAAACGGGGGACTATTAGTTGGGGCCTGTATGACACAACGGCCCGATCTTTTTAAAGTGGCTTTACCTGCTGTTGGCGTGCTCGACATGTTGCGCTACCATAAATTTACTGTAGGCTGGGGCTGGGCTGTTGAATACGGAACAAGCGATAAAAAGGAAGATTTTGATTACCTGATTAAATATTCACCGCTCCATAATATAAAAAGCGGCGTGAATTATCCGGCAACTTTAATCACCACAGCCGATCACGATGACAGGGTGGTACCGGCACATTCATTTAAATTTGCGGCAACCTTACAAGAAAAATATAAAGGTGCAAATCCGGTTTTAATCCGAATAGAAACTAAAGCGGGTCATGGCGCAGGCAAGCCAACAACGAAAATGATTGAAGAAGCTGCTGATGTATGGAGCTTTGTATTCCAGAATTTAGGAATGAGTTGGTAAAGCTGTAAACTATGATGAAGATTCATAAAGAGATCAAAAATAATGAGCTGTATCTATATCAAAATGGAGTACTTATTTATAAAAAATGGTTGGCAACAGGCGAATCAAAAGTTTTTGATTTAATGGCATACAATAAATACACATTAGTAAGTTTCAACGAAATAGAGTATGAAAATTCAAATTCATTAATTTTAGTGCAGGCAGAACTTGAATTGAAGCCAACAAATGATGGAGGAAGAAAATCGGGTATTATATCAGGCTTCAGACCCAATCATGTATTCGAATACAAACAAAACCAAATATTACAAACCTTTATTGGGGATATTAATTTTAGCGAGTGGCCTACGATAGAACCCGGGGAGAAAAAGAATGTGAAAGTTAGGTTTCTTGATTTCCCTTTACTCCACCCCTATTTAAATCTTGGTCAGGTATGGCATATCCATGAAGGAGAACGGGTTATTGGCAAAGCTAAAATATTAGCTTTTTATGATTCGGATAAAGAAAGAAAACAATTTCCTAGTAAACCCATAGACCAATTATAATTTGCTTTAAACCACTAAAAACCTTTAACTTTTGTTTTCAATTAGCTCAAAGCATATAAAATACTGAATATAATAGGATTGCAAAATTATCTAGAATATTTCTAAATAGCAGAATTGATAAGACTTTATTTTGTAACTTTGCGTCAAATTTTTCTTTAATGATCACTACTGATATAGCCGTAATAGGCGCTGGTCCGGTTGGTTTATTTGCCATTTTTGAAGCCGGTTTATTAAAAATGCGTTGCCATTTAATTGACTACTTGCCTCAGGTTGGTGGTCAGCTGTCTGAAATTTACCCTAAAAAACCGATATACGATATCCCTGGTTATCCTTCTGTATTGGCTCAGGAACTTATCGATAACTTAATGGAGCAGGCGAAACCTTTCCATCCAACCTTTACTTTAGGCGAGCGTATTGAAGGTTTAGAGAAACGTGGCGAAGCTGATTTCGTTCTAACAACCAACATGGGTACCGTTATCGAAGCTAAAGTTGTGGTAATTGCCGGTGGTTTAGGTTGCTTTGAGCCACGTAAACCAGCTGTAGAAAATTTAGAGAACTTTGAGAACGGTAAAGGTGTAAACTATATGATTCTTGACCCGGAGAAATACCGTGATCAGAAAATGGTAATTGCCGGTGGTGGCGACTCTGCATTAGACTGGACCATTTATTTGGCAGAAGTTTGTTCTGAACTCACTTTAGTGCACAGAAGCGAAAGTTTCCGTGGTGCTCCAGATTCGGTTGCTAAAGTAATGGCTTTAGCAGAAAGCGGAAAAATCAATCTGATTTTGAACAGCAACCTTCAGGCGGTGCAGGGAACTGACAAACTAGAGCAAGTTGAGATTGTGCAGAACCGTACCATGGAAAAAACAGTGGTAGAGGCTGATCATTTAATTCCTTTGTTTGGTTTGAGTCCTAAATTAGGCCCGATTGAAGACTGGAATTTAAATATTAACAAAAGTGCAATTGAGGTTAACGTTGATGATTATTCGACAAACATCCCTGGAATTTACGCTATTGGCGATATCAACACTTACACCAATAAACTAAAATTGATTCTTTGTGGTTTCCACGAGGCTGCATTAATGAGCCACAGCGCTTATTCTTACATGAACCCAGGGGTGAAATATACCATGAAATATACAACCGTAAACGGAGTTTCAGAATTTTAAGCTTTCTACTATATTTGTGAATCAATATAAGTAAGCTGAAAAATGGAAAACAATATTAATATATACATGCAAGAGCCGGATGGCTCGGTTACTGAACACGTTGCACCAACTGACATGGGTTTAAGCCTGATGGAGTTTTTAAAGGCATCAGAGTACGATATTCTTGCTACTTGTGGCGGAATGGCTTTATGTGCCACTTGCTGTGTTGATGTTTTAGAAGGCGAAGAAAAACTTAACGAAATGACAGATGATGAGTATGCCATGTTAGATACTCTGCCTGACCTGTTACCAAACTCGCGTTTAGCCTGCCAATTGCAGTTAAATAATAATATGGAAGGATTAAAAGTGAAATTACATGGCGTAAATTAGTTCTAAATAACATAAACAAAAAATGGCGATATCAAAAGTATCGCCATTTTTTGTTGGAGTGTTAGTCGGGATTTGCAATCCCGACTGCATGAGACGTGGATTTGCAGCCAATACTATAGTCCTCGTTTGTAACGAGGATTTATGAGCCTTGCATTTTTAATGCAATTGAATAACAGTGGCGATAAAATCGCCTTTCTCAGCTATCCTCGTTACAAACGAGGACAATAAGAGGATTAAAAATCCTTAGTTCTAAAGGCGGGATTACAAATCCCGCATAACGGAGTATTTTCCTGTTACAGACCTCGCAGGTTTTTAAAACCTGCGAGGTCTAGATGGCAACTTATTGAATAGTTACTTTCTGCTTTTCTACATTCCAGCCATACACTTCTACAGCTAAATTACTTTGTTTACCAGTATATTCTACCGTTACCGTTTTACTTTCTCCTGGTAAAATACTAATGTAGTTATCATCATAAAAAGCAGGTAATACGCGTTCACCAGTATTGCCATTTATTAAAGCAACACGGTTAAAAAACGCAACAGGATTTCCAGCTGCGTTACTTAAGGTTACAGCCACTTTTCCGTTTTTCTGATTAACAGCAACAACTTTTAATGGCACCTTTTTGATATTTTTCAAGCCAGAATATTCGCCGTCTTTTCCGGCAAGCCAATAAAGATTTTCACTTAAAATATTTTGCTTCTGATCTAAAATCCTTAACGAAATAAAAACACCTTCTTTTTTATCCAGTTTGGTTAAAAACTCGTTCATAGGAAAAAGTCTTCTCACTGAAGATGGACCAACCGAGTTGAATGCCTGAGAGTAGAAATAATCTTTGCCATCCATATCGTAAGCTTTAGCCTGTACCATCAGGTTGTTTTTGGTGGTAAATCCGTTGTTTACAATAGTAACCATGCTATCCAGAGGATTCATCATCACATGTAAGGGTTCACTACCTTTCCTCAAGCCGTATAAACAAGCATTAGGATCAAGATAATAATCGTACATCTGTCCGCGCATGGCTGTCCATGGATTTTGGGTTTTCCAGATGATGGAACCGGTATACCAATCCCACATTTTGTTCGAGAAACCTTCCATCAATGCCCTATACTGGTCGTAATTGGCCAATTGAGCCTTCATGGCAAAATCTTCCGCACTTTTTGGCTTACCATATGGATTAAGGTATTGCTCATAAGAAATGTATTTATGGTAATCCCATACCGAATCGGGCTTAGCTTTGTACTGTGGCGCAATTAGATTTTCTTTCGGAATAAAACGGAGTAGTGAAGCGTAATCGCCGACTCCTACCGAACCTACTTCCGAATTGTAAGGGAAAGTCTTTGTACCCCAAAAAGTTTTAATATCCTGTATCCCGTACGGACCATCACCGTTTCCACCAATGGAATTGAACGACATTTCATCACTATTAGAAAAATCGAAAAGTTTTCTCGTACCATCCAGGCGGGGCAGAATATCATTTTTTAAAGGCTCCAGAATATCTTCGGGCGGGGTAATTTCGTTTCCACCACACCAAAAAGCAAGTGAAGCATGATTTCTGATCATCTTGATCTGATCTTCAATGGCTGTTAAGGTGAGGTTATGGTCATCAGGATAATTTCTGCGTGTCCACTGGTCTTCCTTTTTCATCGGGTCTACCCAACGGCCATTGCAATCGCCACTGAACCAGAAATCCTGAAAAACCAGCAAACCATATTTATCACAGGCGTTATAAAACTCAGGTCTTTCCAAAATTGCTCCACCCCAAATCCTGATGAGATTGAGGTTCATGTCTTTATGGTAACGTATTTCTGCATCGTAACGGGCATCGCTAAAGCGGAGCATCGCATCAGAAATGATCCAGTTACCACCCTTTATGAAAATCTTTTGCCCGTTTACATAGGCGCCCATACTTTTGGTATGTTCATTCCATATATTATCAATCTGACGGACACCCACTTTAAGTTGCTCCTGATCCAATACCTGGTTGGCCGCTACAAATTCGATCTTTACATCATATAGGTTTTGTGCTCCATATCCGCTTGGCCACCATAATTTAGGATTTTCGAGCTGTAAATCAGGAAGTTTAACGGTAGTGGTTCTATTCGCTGCAATGGTAGCAGATTGTTTGATCAACTTTCCGGCAATCTGATATTGCAAAGTACCCGAAACCGCCTGGCCTGTTGGATTTTCTACTTCAACTGAAACTTTAACGGTTGCCGGATTTTGTTTCCCTTCTGGTAAACGTTTACCCGGAACCAAAGTTATTACCTGAGGATTCTGGATATTGATGCTTTTTGTTTTCTCAATGGTCACTTTATCCCAAATTCCGGTGTTACGATCGCGCGTAGGCTGAATCCAGTCCCAACCGGCAGTATATTGCGTAGTTAAACCTTTGGCAATGGTACCGTCGCCACCCTGGCCTCCATTCGGATTACCCGGAAAATCTGGCGGATAAACAATTACAGCCAGTCTGTTTTTTCCATTGGTAGATAACAGTTTGGTGATGTTATACTGTGCCCTAAGGTGCATTCCCACCTGGGTTTTCGGATTAACTTTTTTCCCGTTTAAATAAATTTCGGCTTTGTAATTTATTCCCCTAAACTGTAGCCAAACCTGTTCGTTACCTGTAGCACGTTCTTCAAAATCTTTTACAAACCAATAGGGATAATAATCGTTACCGGTTTTATATACATCAGGGATTTTTTCGTTATTCATCCCATAAAATGGATCAGGAACTTTTTTATTGTTCAGCAAAGTGGTTAAAACCGTTCCTGGTACAGTTGCAGGCATCCAGCTATTAAGCGAAAAACCGGGTTTAGAAATTTCTGAACCATTAGCAGCTTGCACATCTTTAATATTTGTACAAACCCAGCCCGAGTTTAGCTCGTATCGCTGTGCATTTACAATTAAGGCTGAACAGCACAAAAGAAGTAGAAATAGTTTCTTCATTTATTTGAGATCTTATAATTGATAATTATTGTTGTGGCTAATTTTTAATACAAAAGTCGGTTAAACTTATCCCGACTTTTGTATTTTGTTTTAGAATTATTTTCCGGATATCGGTCTATCCTCTGGTTTTACGCCCCAGCTTGCCGATGGTTTATTGCCCATGTAAATTTGCATAGTTCCACCAGCTGTTATCGCTTTGTGCAAGATATATGACTTAGTGTAAGCTTTGCCATTCAGCACAATTTTCTGAATGTATTTATTCTCTGCACTATTACCTATAACCTTTATATTAAATTTCTTATTCCCAGGCAACGAAATAACCGCATCATTAACCAAAGGTGTTCCGAAAACATAAGCTCCGTTTGCCGGATTTACCGGATAAAAACCCATTGCCGTAAAAATATACCAGGCGCTCATTTGCCCCACGTCTTCATTGCCACACAAACCATCAGGCTTTGCGGAATAAAAATCTTTGTCGATTTTACGAATCAGATCCGCAGTTTTCCATGGCTGGCCGGCATAAGTATATAAATAAGTAATGTGGTGGTTGGGTTCATTTCCCTGTGCATAATTACCAATCAATCCACTAATATCCGGCGAACCATTGGTTCCCAAATCTAAAGGCAGGGTAAATAGCGAATCAAGTTTATTGGTAAAGGCTTTATCTCCTCCAAAAAGGCTGATCAAACCTTCTACATCTTGTGGTACCAACCAGGTATATTGCCAGGCATTTCCTTCTACATAATCGTCTTCACGGTGTTTGGATGAAAAAGGATTGAAAGGGCTTCTCCAGTTTCCGTTGGCCAGTTTACCCCGCATAAACTGAACGCTTGGATCGAAATATAAACTGTACAGTTTCGATCTTTTACTAAAATAAGTGTAATCTGCAGTTTTATTCAGTGCCTTAGCCATTTGTGCAATACAATAGTCGTCAATAGCATATTCTAAAGCCTTACCTACTGATTCGTTTATTTTATCGGCTGGAATGTGTTTAAGCTCCTGAATATATTCTATGCCATCTGTTTTTTGCATTGCCGATTGTTTTATCGCTTCGTAGGCCAGGTTTACATCAAAGCCCCGGTATCCTTTTAAATAGGCATCAACAATAACCGGCACGGCATGGTAACCCACCATGGTATTGGTTTCGCTACCCATTAAATGCCAAACAGGAAGTTTTCCCTGCTGTTTATAAATGGCCAACATCGTATTTACCACATCGTTTACTTTATCCTGGTGAAGGATAGTGAAAAGCGGATTTGCTGCACGATAGGTATCCCAAAGGGAAAAAGTTGTTAAATTATTAAAAGCGGCTTTTTTGTATACCTTTTTATCTGTACCGAGATAATCTTTATTTACATCATTAAATAAAGATGGTGCAATCATAGTATGGTATAATGCCGTGTAAAATACCTTTTTAGTAGTGTTAGATGCTTCTATTTTAACTTTAGAAAGTTCTTTTTCCCATTTTGCATCGGCACTTTTAACGGTTGAAGCAAAATCCCAGCCTGGCAATTCTGTTTTAAGGTTTAGAATGGCATTTTCGATACTTACAGGAGATAAAGCAACTTTAATCTGCAGTTTATCATTATTAACGGCATTAAAACTAACTGCTGCCTTAAGTTTTTTACCAGATAACGTTTTACCACTTTTAACCACTGTGCTATCGTAAAGCGCAAGACTTTTAATCGGTTGCGAAAGTTTGATTACAAAATACAAACGTTGATCGTCGGCCCAGCCCTTCGAATTACGATGCCCTACCAGGGTTGTAGCATCTAACTGCTTAAACGAAGCAGATACAGGTGCATCCCAACCAATGCCTTCAATTAAATCGATAATAATATGGGGATTTTCAGCACCTTTTTTAAAAGTATATTGGTGAAAACCTACTCGTTCGGTTGCAGTTAATTCTGCTTTAATTTGGTATTTATCAAGCAATACACTGTAATAACCAGCTTTAGCCACTTCATTTTGATGAGAAAATTTGGAGAGATAACCTTGCTGATCATCGGCTGTTTTGCCCTTTTCTAAAAGCAGTTTACCTGTGGCAGGCATAATCGAAATATCACCTAAATCGCCAATACCCGTTCCGCTTAAATGCGTATGCGCGAAACCAGTAATGGTATTACTGCTATAATTGTAGCCACTGCACCAATCCCAGCCTTCAAAAATATTATTCGGCCCAAGTTGTACTGCACCAAACGGAACATTGGCACCAACGAAAACGTGCCCGTGTTTTGCCGATCCAATTATTGGGTCAACATATTGGGTTAATTTTGTTTTTTGTTGTGCAAAGATACTATTGGTAAAGAGAGAGGTTGTTAGAAGTAGAATAGACGAGGTTTTCCTGAACTGCATGTGTATTTATAATTTCCTACGATAGATTTAAAAATCTAAAAGTAAAACGTTTTACGTTATTTCTCATAAAAAGGAGAAATAATTGTGCTAAAATTAAGTAAAAGATAGGAATATACCATTTCCAGATATGTAGTGCGCGTGTGCAAATTGTGTTTTCAAATTGTCTTCTAGCTACTTCTTAGTCGCATCTTTATATCCTGAAATAAATCCGATAGCAATCGGATCAGGATGACGACCGTTTATATAAATTTGAAAGATCCTTCACTGCGTTCAGGATGACAGTATATAATCTCCCCTACCCAATCTCCAAAACAATTACCTGATCGGGTTCCGCATTATTTAAAGTCGTGTTAATGCTTAATTTTGATTTTTTAAAGGTATAGTTTACGGGGCTTTTATCTTTTAGCAAATAGGCTTTTTTGATTTTCTTTACCGGAACGTTCTCTAAATCAAGTATTGTCGTTTTTCCATCAACCAGGTGGATATAAATTCTGCTATTACTTTGTGTAACGCTGCCCCAAGCCTGGGGCTTAATAAATCCTGCTTTAGTACCATAAATGCTTTCACCATAAATTTTAAGCCAATCGCCTAAACCGGCTAATCGATCTTGAAATTCCGGCTGGATTTTACCACTTGGCATCGGACCAATGTTCAGTAAAAGATTGGAACCCAAACTTGCTGCTTTAACCAACATATGAACCAGTTCTTTATTTGATTTGTAATAGGTATCGCTCAAATTATATCCCCACGAATTTGAAATGGTTTCACAGGTCTCAAGCGGTAATTTATCTGATGCCTTTTGAAAACTTAAACCTGATTTATTCTCTCCGGGAAGATCGCGTTCGAACATCTGAAAATCTTCTCCTGCAAAGGGTGTGAGGTGGTGGTTATTCCCAATCATACATTGTGGCTGAAGTTTGTGAATTAAGCCATAAATTTCATTGTATTTCCAATCAATTCGTGATGTTCTGTCTTTTGATCCTTCTGGTTCCGTTTGATCCCAATGCCCATCAAACCAGATTCCGCCAATTTCACCATAATTAGTCAACAACTCGGTTAACTGGTTTTTCATAAACTGCAAATAACTTGCATAATCGCCTTTGCCGGTCCTGCCTGAGTTCTGCCCTGTCCGTCCGGTCTCATGCGGATAATCTTCCCTGCGCCAATCTAAAAGTGAATAATACAGGTATAGTTTTATACCTTGCTTGTGGCACTCATCGGCCATCATTTTTACGATATCTTTTTTATAGGGTGTATTCATGATGTTGAAATCAGAATATTTGGTATCCCACATACTAAAGCCATCATGGTGCCGGGTGATTAGTGTAATATACTTCATTCCGGCATTCTTCGCCATGCTCACCCATTGTTCTGCATTAAACTCAACCGGGTTAAAAAAATCTTTAAGATTGGTGTAATTGTGAACAGTCAACTTTCGTTCGTTCATTACCCACTCGCCACTTCCTGGTATGCTAAAAGGCCCCCAGTGGATAAATAAGCCAAACCGCGCATCGTTAAACCATGCTCTTTGTTTTAAGTTAGAGGTCGCAGGTACATAATCCTGTGCTTTTAACTGTAAGGCGATTAATAGCACGAGGCTTATTAAGGTTAATTTCTTCATTAGAATAACAGTATAGTTGGTTTAGTCTATTGATGCGGTGGCTTTGGTTGGTTTTCCAATTACCTTGTAATTTCCGTCTCCTTTTAAGATAGCCAGAATCTGCGATTGGTTGGTAAAAAGGTTTTTCGCTGCAGCCAGTTCTTTATCATACTGAAAACTCTGCTCAATTCTTCCTTTTTCGTAAAAATAACGGCTTACAATCTGTGTTTCTAAAACTCTTTTAATTTCTGCTTTATGACTAACCAGATCGGTTTTTTTAGAAGAGGTGAGTTTATATTTTAGGTTCTCGAGATCAGTTTTTACTTCTGCGGATTTATTTTCCTTTTCGGCTTCAACACGTAAATCGGAAAGCAATCTTTCGGTACGGCTTTGGTAAGCCAAATCCTTATCGGCAAGGCTGCCAGAAAATGCAGCATAATCTGCATCAGATAACTGGAAAGTTTTAGCTGAAGCTAAGTTTGGTTTTTCTTTCCTGTATTGATTTGCGTAGTTAAAGAAAAGGTTTTTATTAAGCATTGAAATGGTAATCGGGCTTAATTTGGCTGCATCAACCACAATATCGGGATAAACACCATTACCGCTGTACACATTTCTTCCTGCCTTGGTTTGATACATGACCATCGTAGAATCGGCAAAACGTTCGGCAATACCATCCGCATTTTTATGTGCATAATCTAATTTTTGGATACACCTGCCCGATGGCGTGTAATATTTAGCTACAGTTACTTTAACCAGGCTGTTATAAGGCAGATTGAAAGTTTGCTGAACCAAACCTTTACCATAGCTACGCTGTCCGATTACAATGGCACGATCTAAATCCTGCAGTGAACCAGCAACAATTTCTGAGGCTGAAGCCGAATTCCCATTTACAAGCACCACCAACGGAACCGAGGTAGAAACTGGTGCTAAAAGTGTTTTATAGGCAATTGTTTTCTCTATATTTTTACCTTTTTGGGTAACAATAAGCTGATCTTTATTTACAAAGAGGTTCACAATTTTCACCGCTTCCTGCAAAATACCACCACCGTTGTTTCTCAAATCTAAAACTACACCTTTGGGGTTTTCTTTCTGAATGGCCAGCAGGGCATCTTTAACTTCCTGACCAGAATTTTCGAGAAATTTATCAAGTTTGATATAACCGATTCCATCGCCTACCATTCCAGCATAAGAAACGTTAGGCTGTTTTATTTCATCACGGACAAGTTTTTTAGTAATTTCTTTTCCATCTCTAACCACTAGCAAATCAACCGGTGTTCCTTTAGGGCCACGCAACAACTGACTAATCTCCTGGCGGTCTTTGCCCTTTACCACAATTCCGTTGATACTTACCACCTGATCTCCGGCCTTAATCTCACTTTTATTTGCCGGATAACCTTCACTCACATCGTTAATAAACAGTTTTCCATCGATAAAAACAGTGCTGGCGCCAATACCTCCGTACTGCGTGCTTACATATTTTAATTTGTAATCTTCAATTTCCGATTCGGGAACATACTCCGTATAAGGATCCAAACTATCTAACATGGCATCAATGCCTGTTTTCATCAACTGAGGGGCATTGGTATCATCCACATAGTTGATATTGATTTCTTTATAGAGTGAGGCAAAAATATCCAGGTTTTTAGAAACCAGAAATAAATCTTCTTTAAATGAAAAAGATAAAGCAGCCAGCCCGAAACCTGCTGCTAAAAGACCATATTTTAGTTTTTTCATTCCCCTGTTTATTTTAATTCCAATAGTACAGATCAATAGATTATTACCTGTTTGAAAGATTATTTAATAATTCTGTACAAACGTAAATGTACAAAAAGCAATAAATATTAAAAACAGCTTATTAGGACCAGGCGTAAATTAAGCGTTACGCTAAAAAGAAGCAGAAATTGGCCTTTTTAAGAGAGAAACTAAAGTCTGTTGCCTTTGGTATCGGCAAGTGCTTTCTGAATTGTAAATTCGATATAGGTACGGTCGCGTTTCACCAAACGCATTAAATCTTCAACCAATTGATCTTCTTTGCCAGGCGTAAATTCTAAAGGCTCATTCGCCAGATCGCGGTATTTCCTTAAAAACTTAGTTTTTACTTTAAATGCAGTTTCAGAAGTCAGTTGAAAATTAGCCATGGCATATTTTATTTGATGCAAAAGTAAAAAATATTTGCTCAGGTTAATACTTTTTATGTGATGTGACAAAAAAAGTAGACATTCGCGGATTCATTTTGCACGATAATTGTGTTAAAACTGCGTTATAAAACTCAGCCGGGTATTAAAGCCCATAAGATGTAAATTTTAAAATTGAAACCAGAACCTGCAAAAACACCATAAAAATGGCATTTGCAGCGATTTATGGAATCACTGAACTTAAAAAAAGCAAATTAAACAACATGAAAAAGATTATCTTCTCCATTGTTTTCCTAACCCTGGGTTGGGCAACATCACAGGCACAAACCTTTAATCTAGGTGTAAAGGCCGGTGTTAACTTAGCTAAAATTAATGCAGATTTTGCAAGTGAAGAAAACCGTTTAGGTTATCAGATCGGTGCATGGGCACGTATTGGTGGCGCTAGCTTTTATGTACAGCCAGAGGCTTATATTGGTAGCAAAGGGAACAAATTTATCAGTATTCAGCAAAACAACGGCAATGAAGTGGCTGCCGAAGGAAAAGTAAAATTTACTACTTTAGATGTCCCTGTGTTGTTGGGAACAAAATTTGGTGCTAAAAATTTAAACTTCCGTGTAATGGCTGGCCCGGTTATTTCATTTATTTTGGACGAAAATTCGTCATTTAGTTCTGCTTATCAGCAAGCTACCGATTTCGACAATTACAAAAACCAGGCATTAGGCTTGCAAGCTGGCGCAGGTGTAGATGTAGGTAATATTTCAGTTGATTTACGTTATGAAGCTGGTTTATCAAACATCAGTAAAAGTGAAAAATATAGCCAAAAACCTAACTTATTTCAATTGAGTTTAGGGTTTAAAATTTTGTAAGGATTAATAGGCGCCAGATTATTTTTTATCTGGCGCTCCTTTAAATTCAGGTCTTTTAATCTATTTCTGATCCGTTTCATAAAAGACTTACTTGGGTCTGCTTTCGCTGTTAGATATTCCGGATCACTCTCCTTCCATAAGCTTGTTCCAATAAACTGTTTATGCTCGTAATACTCAATAGGGTATTTGGCCTTCATGTACCGAACCAGATTATCATTCGCCTGCAGTTGTTTACCAGTTATGGTGCTTTCTCGCTACCTACATTTTTCTATACTGATAGCAAATAATTTAAACTGATCATGTGCCTGGCAATACAGAATCGGGCATTAACTGGAAGATTGTTCTATCCCTGTCGATTAGGTACTGACTGGAAACATTTAATGAGCCTGCCGCTGCAATCGACTTTCTGGCTTCTGGCAAAAATGCAGAATATCGCCTATTCCTAAATTTTAAGTAAAAGCCATAATTGTTTCCGCTTATTTATGAAGAAACTAGTGCTGTGATTAGTCTGATACGGTAGTAAGAAAGCCACCACTAAATCAGCAGTGGCTTAAACTAAAACAAACGAGAAAAAATTACCTTATCAGAAAAAAAGATACGTATGGCCTCCGTGGTGCTGTAGTAATACCGCTATAGCCACTGGCAAAAATGGTATAAACCCTTTGGTTTAAAAAGGTACTTGCACTTGTATAATTAGCCAAAACTGTCGCTGTGGTTACAGCCGCCCCCGCCGGTCTGATTTTCCAGGTTTTTGATTGTGCTGATCTTAATTTAATCTCATTGGTAATGTTTAAATAATTTACATTACCTGCAATCAGCGAATCCTTTGCGTTATCAGTAGCACTGGTTCCATAATACAGATCTACGGAAGGAACATTAGGCATCAAATTAATAAAACGGTATTTACAATAGGCCGTATCAGGCCTGATAAAACTTTCCTCAGTTAAAACATTTTTGGTGTTCGCAGCGGTATCGGTGATATGGGCAACATAGTTCTTACCTGCTTCTATCTGAAAAGTTGTACTATACAACACAAGTGAATCAGTGCCGTCATCTTTCTTTTTAGGAAGAATGATTGATAACTTTAGACTTCCCGGGTTCACCACCAGAAAATCGGCAGTTGAGCTACCACCAGTGTTATAACCACCGCCCGGAAAAGGTGTGCGGGCTGTAATAACACTACTTACCCTTTTATCGTTAATTTTAATAGCTATCGCTCTGTTGTTATAGTAATAAGAGGCATAATTTACCTTTAACAGTGCCTGATCGCTGGTCAACTTTTCGGTTTCACCATAATCGAGTACATTTTTAGTACAACTAGTCAGAGCTATGGCAATGAACAGACCAGTGAATAAATTAGAAAATATCTTCATATTAATATGCTTTAAAATAAAACGTTATGGCTGACTAAACCAAACTTCTTTAGTCATATAATCGGGTTCTAAACCGCCCCACTTCCTGAGCTCCTCGGCATTCCACACATATTCGGAATTATAACGCGGCCTGAAACGGTAGGCGTATTTCCCAGCCAACAAAAGATCTGCTGCTGGAATCTGATAAAACTGTCTAAAAACATTGGCGTCATAATGGTATTTCCGAAGATCAGTCCACTGCTCTAAACCTGCCCAGCCCCACTGCGCAATGTATTTCTGTCCCATAATGTCGGCCAGCGTTAATGTTGCCTCACTTTGCGCTACTTCCGTAGAAGTTAAATAGGCAGTGATTTCTGCATCGGTGATTGGCGGATCGGGTGTTTTGGAAGAACGGCCATAAGTATTGCAAAAAACCATATGCCCTGATATACCTAACCTGTAAGCATTGTAAGCATCAGTTGTTTTTCCCTGTAAAAACAACGCCTCTGCTTTTGCAAATTGCAATTGGGAATAAGTCATAATCGGATACCTGGCTGCATCGGCAAAAATATATTTCCCATTGTAGGTAGTGGCACCTGCAGGGATTGATCCGAAAACAATCGGCAGGCCGGATGTACTACTACCTTGAGTGGGAACACCGGCTATATACCTGCCCAGAGTAGCCGTAGCCGTACTTGCCGGCAACATCCTACTCAACCGTGGATCGAGTGAACTTGTTGGGTTTGTGGAAGGCACCCCCCTCACTCCGCCTGCAAGATAGTTTAAGATGGTAGTCGAGATTCTTCCATAATAGGTAGAAGTTGTACCTGAAGTGTTAATATAACCCAAAGTTGGCCCAAAAGGATTGGTATCATCCTGACTGGCCGCCGAAAAATAAACCGTTGCAGATTCGGCCTCGTTAGCGAAGGATAAGTTAGTGTACTTAACTACACTATCGGCATACATGGTTTTAAATTCGGGCTTGTTGACCAAATGGCTATACTGCAAAGCATAAATTGCATAAACGAACTTGCGCCATTTGGCCATATCTCCTTTATAAATACCATCCCCGGTAACACTGGCTAATTGCGTAGCATAGTTTAACGGGCTTTTCATCAGAGAATATTTTAGAGACTGTTCACAGTAGAAACGTATCTTTGCATACACCTCTGGCTGATCGTGGTAAGGAAATTTTAACATCCCAGGCGTAAAAGCTTCGTCCAAAATAATCGGCCCGTGCAGATCGGTGGTTTGCTGATAGGCCCAGGCTTTAATAGCATAACCAATTGCCGCATATTCATATTTCTGATTGGCTACTGCATCATTAATCAAATTCTCCAGATTCAAGCCAAGATCTACATAAGTCATTCTCCAGATCACTCCTCCATTATCACTATTAGCCACAAAAGAGTGCTTTTCAGGATAAAGTGATGCAATATCGGTAGAGGCACCGATCATGTTCTGCGTAAACTTCCAGAGCAAACGGTAATCCTGCGCCGTTCCATTTGTCATCTGGAATAAAATTGGAGGCAGCAGCAGTTCTGCCTTACTGGTTTGAGGCACTGCAGGATTTGTATTAATATCGAGGTATTTTTTACATCCTCCGGCCATTAATAATACTGCCGCAGCAATATATAATTTATATAATCTTTTCATGTTATTTGCTATAATTTAACCCTAAATCCAACATTAAAACCTATTGGTTTACCAACATTACCATAATCAATTCCGTAACCACCAATTCCACCAACACCTGGCGAGTTTGCATTACTCTCCGGATCGCCACCTGAGTAATTGGTAATGAGTATAGAGTCGGTTAAGGTAAAAAATGCCCCAAAACTCTGGATAAATCCTATTCGCCTAACCAGTGATGGCGGAAAATCGTAGGCTAAAGTAACATCCCTTAAACGGAGTGTGTTGATATTCTTCTCTACGAACATCTCTGGCGCAACATTTAATGAATAATAGTTAGAGGCATAATATGGCGTTATCGAAATCGTGTTAACCGTTGGGTTTGAGGTGTTTTGTAACCCATCATTCAGCACGCCCTTAATAATCCGCGGTACTTCCCTATCTAGCGTTTTTAAGCTAATTCCTTTTCTATAGGATTCATATTCAGTACCGTTAACTACATCACCACCGTACCTGAAATCCCACAAAAAGGAGAGGTTAAAACCTTTATAACTAAACCTATTTACAAAACCTAACGTGAACTTTGGATTTCTGTCGCCGATCGGATAAAACTGGGTATCAGTAACCGATGGCAAACCTGATGATGGATTGATCAGGATATCGCCCCTATCATTACGGGCAAATCTGGTTCCACTGATTGCACCTGTGCTATAACCCGGGTGTACTGCGCTTCTAATATCACCAACTACCCAAGTATCAGATTCGTAAAGCTCAGGAAGTTCGTTAGCCAGCGACAATACCACACCACGGTTGCGGGTAAAATTAAAAGTAGTGTTCCAGTTAAAGTCTTTTCCCTTGATCGGATTACCGGTTAACTGCACTTCGATACCACGATTACGTACGGTACCGCCATTCATCATCTCTAATACGAAACCTGTACCATAACTTAAACGGGGATTAATGATCTGATCTTTACTCAACAGATTGTAATAGTTAAAGTCCAGTCCTATACGGTTTTTCAGGAACTGCATTTCTGTTCCGATTTCAAAGTTCTCCGACACCTCCGGTTTTAAGTTGGGATTACCACCATAATACGAATAGGCATAACCACCGCCTGTAAATCTTTTGGCCTCATAGTTTGTACCTGTAGAATATTCTCTCCAGGGTTCTTTACCTGTTAAGGCATAAGAAGCTCTTAACTTACCATTATCCAACCAGGGCAAGGCTGTTTTAACGCTGGCCAGATCCGTAAAGTTAAAGGCCAGACTTGCCGATGGATATGCAAAATATGGATTATTAGGCATTAAACGCGAAGCACCATCAACCCGACCAGATAAAGTTAAGTAAAGAAGCGTTTTGTAGCCTAAAATGGCCTGTGCAAAAGCACCAACGGTACGGTAACGGTTTACATAGGTTAATGTACGCTGTGTAGTTGGCAGTGTATTGTTGATGCTGTAAAAATTAGGATCGTACATGTTCGTCCCACGCTGAGAATCAGTAACAGAATTGTAATCGTTAAATGTAGCACCAATCACGTAGGTATTGTTGAAATCGCCAATTTTATGTTTGGCTGAAGCGGTTAAAGATCCATTAAATACTTTCGCCAATTGACCATAAGTCATTATTGTGCCACCTGTTGGAGCAGCAGCTGAACCCGAACCACGGTAAGATTGGGCATGATATACCGATAATCCTTTAGTATTGGCAATATCGGCCCCGATGATACCATTAATACGCAGCCACTTTAAAGGAGTTAGTTCTATATTGGTGTTGGCAATCAGTCGGTTAACCTTATCATTATTTACGTTTTTAACTACATCCCAAAGGGGATTATCAAACTCTGAATAAACGCTAGCGAGGTGCAAAATCCGGTTTCCATTGGCATCCTGATAGTCCTGAACGTTATAGGCAGAACTAAAACGCATCAACTGTAGCAGCGAACCGTTAGTACCTTTATTGGCCTTATCATTATTGGAGTTGATGTAATTAAAGGTAGTAGTTAGTTTTAAAATCGGTGAAATGGTACCAACAGCGGTTACCCTTGAGGAAATCCTGGTGTAACTTGTTGTAGGAATCGTTCCTTTTGAATCGGTATATTCATTAGACCAGCGATAAGAGAATTTATCGGTTCCGCCCTCAAACGATAAATTGTGTTTTTGCGTAAAACCCGTTTCGAAAAAATTGTGGATATTATCGTAAAGCGGTGTATTAGGCAAAAATGCCGGGCCGAAAAAGTTGGATGAACCACCATCGTAAACGCCATTAGAAGCTCCGGTATTGTACTTGGTCTGTATTTCAGGAAATTTATTCAATTGCTCGACCCTAAAAGAATTGTTATAATTGATACTTCCACGCCCTGCTTTACCTTTTTTTGTGGTAATCAAAATGGCACCACTGGCACCAGCGCTTCCGTATAATGCAGTGGCCTCTGGACCTTTCATGATTACGTAACTTTCAATATCATTGGGATTGATATCCATCCCCCTGTTGGAATAATCCTGATCCTTGTTTGCTGCACCCGACACGAGTTCTCTGGTCTGATTAAGTGTGCTGTTATTAATCGGCACACCATCAACCACAATTAGGGCATTATTATCGCCACTGATGGATACAAACCCCCGTAAAACGATTTGTGCAGAGGCGCCGGGATTTCCATTGGTGCTATTAATTGATAAACCTGGAACCCGGCCCTGTAAGCCTCCAAAAAAATCGTTTCTCTGGGTTTCGGCGACTTCTGCACCCGAAACTTTAGGGGTAGAATAACCAAGTGATTTTGCATCCCTGTCAATACCATAAGCAGTAACTACAACCTCGTTAAGGTTGCTGGCGTCGGAGGCAAGCGTTACATTAATAGTTGTATTGGCACCAACAGTTCTTTCAACCGTTTTGTATCCAACATAAGAAAATATAAGTACATCCGTTTTTAATGCTTTTACAGCATAATTCCCATCGCCATTGGATTGTGAAACAGTGGTACTCCCTTTTACCCTGATGGAAACACCAGGAATTGGTCCGTCGGCCGAGTTGACCTGACCGGTAACGGTTAGCTGTTGCGCAAAAACGTGAGCACACAGCATAATCATACCGATAAAACTAAAAAATAGTTTTCTCTTCATAATTTGTGAGTAAGAAAATTGGTTATTAGAGGTTGTTGTTTGTTTCCAGTTTATCAAACGCGCAGATTACCGCATCATTTGATGTTAGTTGAAGTAAATATGATGAATGTTTTTGATAAAAAGAACTAATTACAAAGATTTATAGTCAAACAACAATATTATATCGCAATAACACGCATAAACACGCAATATTAAAAATCTAAAAATCTTTTATACATTCGCTTAAAACCAAACACCAACTTTATGCTGAAAAAAGAACGCCACGACTTCATTATGCGCCAGATTAACTTACATAACCGCGTATTAACTTCTGATCTGGTTCAATTGCTTAATGTTTCGGAAGATACCATTAGACGGGACCTACAGGAACTTGTTGATGAAAACCTGCTTTACAAGGTTCATGGAGGCGCTTTATCTAAATCGTACCACAGTTCTTTTGATGACAGTACGGTTTATGCACGTGATAGTAAAATTGCCATCGGCAAAAAAGCCGTTCAGCTGATAAAGGATGGTATGGTAGTGTTAACAGGTGGCGGAACCACAATTTTAGAGTTTGTAAAGCTGCTTCCACAGGGTTTATCTGCAACTTTTTTCACTATTAGCCCGCTGGTTGCGGTAGAACTTGCAAAATACAATAATATCGAAGTGATTTTAATTGGTGGTTTGTTTTCTAAAAACTCGCAGGTTACTTATGGCGGACAGGTAATTACGCAATTATCGGAAATAAAGGCCGATTTATGCCTGATGGGAACGAGTGCCATCCATCCGGACGAAGGCTTAACAGATACTTACTGGGAAATTAACCAACTTAAAAAGGCCATGCTGGCCTGTGCAAAAAAAACAGCCGTGCTTTGCATCTCCGAGAAACTGGATATTGCTTTAAGATTGAGAGTTTGCCCGATAGAAAGCATTAGTTATTTGATAACAGAGTTAGATTTAGATCATGAATCGCTTTCGCGTTATGTAGAAAAGCAATTGAATATTTTATAAAACGAGTCCCGACGAAAATCGGGACTCGTTTTGCTAAAAAGTTGGATCAGCAGGGGTATTCGTATTATTATCTCTTTCCTGGAAAGGATAAGGAAAGAAATTCCGTTTACGATCGGCTAAAGGCTGATTGAACCTTCGCATATCCTCTACCTTCAATCCGGAAGCATACAGTTCGATCGAACGGTGTTTGTAAATAAGATCAAGCAACTGCTGCTGTGTATAAGAGCCAACAAGTGGCGGCAATGCTGCAGTTACCCCGAAAAGATCTGAAGTTTTGGTTACTACCTTGTTCAACTCAATTAATGAATTGGTTAGGTCTGGCTGTCTCGCCAGTGCTTCAGCCTTTATTAAAATCATCTCTCCTGGTAAGTAAATCGGAAAAGGGCTTGCTGTTGCTGCTGCAAAACCATTCATACGTAAGGTTGGGGTTGCCCCTGCCATTACGGTATAAAAAGCTATCCTTTTATCTGCAGCATCCGGAGTGTTCGCACCGGTAAGTCCTAGATTTGCGTTTAATGGCTGAAATACATTATTTGAAGAAATGATGCTAAATAGGATATTCGGTGAGGTAGCATCAAACTTGAAAAATGATGCCTTAGTTAAATCAACAGCATTTGCTTCCGTTAATGCCAGTGGATAATTTCCTGAAAATAGTGCATATCTGGCTTTGAGGGCATGAATTGTATTTATAATATTCACATCAGAAGGAATATTACCTAAAAAGCTGGCAGAAATTGAATTTGCAGCAATAACAGTTAAAGCATTATCCAAAACAGCAATTGCCTTTGTAAAACCAGCAGAACGGGTAATAAAAGATACGTTTTTTCCTGTTCCATCTGGAATTTTTTCCCAGTATTGCGCCATATTTCCAATTGCCAGGGCCTTGAATATGCTGGAATAGGCAATTAATCCCGCTGCATAACCTTTGTCACCCAAATTACCGGCATTAGCAATCACTAAATCTGCATCGTAAATAATCTTGTTAGCGCTTGTCCAAAGATTAAATAAAATTGTATTTGTCCCATCAACGGTACTGCCACCGGTACTTAACTGTAACTCAGGAATATTCCCTGAATTGAGTAACCGCAACTCGTTGGTTACAAAACCATTTGCTGCAATAGAGTTGAACATAACACCTGTACGGGTTAAAGTATAAACCCGCTGTAAACCTATTGCCACTGCAGTTAACCCTTGCTGGGTGCCCAAAGCCACATCTGTTTTAGCTCTGGATGGATCCTGATATTCTTTCGTACATGAGGAAAAGCACAATGTTAACGAAAGGACTAAACAGGTTATATTTGCCGGAATATTATTTCTTAAAATTTTCATAAACTTTCCTTTAACGATTATAATTTAACTTGTAAACCCAAACTAAAAGTCCTTGGAATTGGCACCGAACCAAAATCTATATTTCTCAGTATCGTTGATTGCCCGCCAGAATTTAGCTCCGGATCGTAACCTTTATAGTTGTCCCAGGAGATAAGGTTTCTACCGCTCACCGTTACAGTAAGGTCTCTTAGGAATTTTAGCTTGCCTATATTATAGCTCAGCGAAATCTCTCGCAGCTTAACAAAAGATCCATCATCAATCCTCCACTCCTCAATGGCATAAACTCCGGCAACATATCCCCTGGGCAGCTGGCCAAGTTGCTCTTGTTCGGCTACTTTGCCATTTCCAACACCCTGGCGGGTTCTCCAATCAGCATTCCAAACGTCGCCGCCTTGTACCGCATCAAACTGTACATGCAGATTCAGTTTTTTATAGGTAAAGTCGTTTACAAACGACATGTTATAATCAGGGTTTGGATTACCGATTACTTTACGAAGCGTTGTTCCGGTAGGCAAACCATTTGCATCGCGTTGTGGAGTAAACGTAGTGGCAGAATTTTGAATTCCCTTTTCTATCTGAGGAATTCCTGCTGCATTTGTTAACAGACTTCCATCCGGATTACGCGCAAAAAAGGTTCCATAGAACACACCGATGGCTTCACCATTTATAATTGCAACAGGAGCGCCTGGATTTGTACTAAACAACCTTAAACCACCTACATCAAGTGCTGTATTTCTATTCCTGTTGAAAACAACTGAAGTGTTCCATTTAAAATCCTTCCCTTCAACCGGAGTTCCATTCAACACAAGTTCAATTCCCTTGTTCCTTAGTGAGCCTATGTTATCTAATAAGCTGGAAAATCCTGTTGAAGGTGCCTGCACACTGGCAATCAATAAATCACTTACTTTTTTATTGTACCAGTTAAATTGTAAACCTAATCTGTTTTTGAAGAAAGATAAATCTGTTCCCAGTTCCAATTCGCGCTGGCGTTCTGGTTTAACGTTTTCGTTAGCTAAAGTCGCACTCGAAAACAACGATGCTCTACCCAAAAACGATTGTGTAGAATAGGCATTAATCCTATCATATGCGCCAATACCGGTCAAGTTTCCCGATTCTCCATAAGCCGCTCTTATTTTAAATGTATCCCACCAATCAGAAACACCAAAACTTTTCCAATAATCGGCTGAAGAAAGCACATAACTTAAGCTTCCTTTCAGGTATTCCTGTGTGCGGTTATCAGCCCCGAAAACTGAAGATTGATCGACCCTTAAGGCACCCGTAACAAATAAATGATCTTTATATTTAAAATTCTGCTGGATATATCCTCCACTTACAGACAATTCAGTTCTTCCATCTACACTTGGAAGCTGTGTTGCAGCAGCATTTACCGTTTCGATTAATGGGGCTAAACCTCTGCCATTTACCAACTGGTATCTGGTTTTTTCGTATTGAAATGAATAGCCAACCTGAGTGGTTGACGATATCAGCTCTGATAATTTAGCCTGATAAGTTGCATTAAACTCATTGTTAAACTGAAAAGCATTGTTAGTTGCTGCACTTGCGTAGCCATTTAATGTACCATCTAAAGCCGCACCACCACCGTAAAAATCTGGATTTACGTTATACGCAAATGGTGGAATGTAGGTTGACCCACTCTGACCAGAATTATCAACACCTAAAGTAAAATCTAAGGTTAAATTTTTTACAGGGTACAATTTCAAATTGGCATTGGCAATAATGCGGTTAGTTTCCTGACGCTGTTTAATGTCTTCTATTACCGACACAGGATTTACCCTGCCACGTTCTCCAACAGCCATTAAATTACCATTAGCATCTCTGGCAAAAATATCATGAATGTTCCCAATAATGGTAACAGAATTCATTGGCGAAAAAAACGAATTCCCATCTGGCTTTTCATTGGCCGAACTGCGGATATAATTTAAGCCGGCACTCAATTTTGCCCATTCAGTGATTTTCTGATCGATGTTTGCTCTGAAATTATAGCGTGTAAAATCGGTGTTTTTAATAATTCCCTGATTACTGAAATAAGCTGCTGAAGTATAGTATTTTGTATTTTCATTACCACCGGAAACAGAAATCGTATTATCTGTACCCGTAGCAGACTGAAAGATGTAATCCTGATAATTATAACGTGTTACAGGGATTTTTTGGGTCTGCAGAAACGGAGGATCACCAACAGTCTGGATTACGTCTTGTGTAGGAAAGTTCGTAGGCGTACCAAACCTTACCGGAGATTCGTTCACCTCAACCTGTTTACGCAAATGGCTCAATGTTAAACTTGTGCTGAAATTAACCTGAGCAGCACCACTTACACCTTTTTTGGTAAAGATCTGAATTACTCCCGAATTTGCCCTCGAGCCATAAATGGCTGCAGCTGCAGCTCCGTTTAAAACTTCAATACGCTCAATATCTGCCGGATTGATATCAACCATCCTATTCTGCCCAATGCTTCCAACAAAGTTTCCGCCATCATAATTGGCTGAGGTATTGGTAACCCTGGTAGTTGAATTGTTAACGATCACACCATCAATAATGTAAAGCGGCTCTGATGATGAATTTACGGAGCTAATACCTCTTAAACGAACAGATAAGCCCCCTGCAGGATCACCAGAGTTCTGGCTGATTTGAGCACCAGCCGTTTTTCCCTGTAAAGATGAGAGTACATTTCCACTGGGTGCTTTGTTCAGATCATCACCTTTAACGGTACTTACATAACTTCCCAACTCTTTTCTGGTTGTTCCCTGCGATGTTCCGGTTACAATTACTTCATCCAAACCAACAGCATCGGCACTGAGGGCAGTGTTTAACTGAACCTGATCGGTGGCACCAAGTTCTATGGCCTGGCTCTTACTTTTGTAGCCTACATAAGAAAATTGAACCTGATATTTGCCAGGGGCCAAATCTACGGCAAACGTATAAGCCCCATTAGAATTGGTACTTGTTGCTAAACTTGTATTAAGGATTTTAACTACAACGCCCGGGATAGGCTCGTTATTTGAGGCATCAGTCACTTTCCCGCTAATGGTATAGCGTTTATTCTGTGCCTGCGCCTTTTCCGTAAACAGAAGCAGCAGAAATGGGATCAACAAGATTAAGAAGAATCCTGGCGACCATTTTAGGTAACTTTTTTCCATAAAATTTGGTTTTGTTAGAAGATTAGTGTTAAAAACAAATTTAACAAAATACCATATAAACCAATTTTTTAACCTGTACAAACTTATCTACAAAATTGCGACTACTTAAGCAGGCAAACTGATTTTACCCATGCAAACCGAAGGCACTCCTTGCCGGTTACCAAAATTAATCGGCTCTCCACAGAGCGTTTCGTTAGCTAAAACAGCAAATAAAACAGCCTCCTTTGCATCGGGATTAATATTTAAATCTTCAGTGCTTAGGAATTCGCAAAAAGGCAGCCTGGTTTGAAGAAGCTGAACAAGCAGCGGATTGTGCATGCCACCACCACTCATAAATACCCGCACCCGGGCATGCGCTCCAAAACAACGTTTTATCGCATTGGCAATGGTTTCTGCTGAAAAATGGCACAAGGTTGTCATTACATCTTCTTTACCCAGATTTGTTGTTGAAGACCGTTCTTGCGCATTTAGTAAATATTCCAGGTTAAATAATTCGGGCCCGGTGGTTTTAGGAAAATCCAATTCAAAAAAACTACAATTCAACAGTGCAAATAACAGCTCTGGATTAACTTTACCAGCCAAAGCAACCCTGGCATTTTTATCGTAAAACTGATTAAAATATTTTTGCATATATTGATCCATCAGCGTATTTCCGGGACCAACATCTGTCGAAAAAATTTCGCTGGCATCCGTGCTCCCAGGCAAATAAGTGAAGTTTGCTATACCACCAATATTCAACATCACCCGATCTTCATCAGCCTTAGAAAACATTAAATAATCTCCATATACAGCCAAAGGTGCACCTTCCCCCCCCGCAGCCAAATGTTTCTGCCTAAAATCGGAAAGGGTAATAATTCCGGTTTTAATGGCAATATGGTCGCCATCACCAATCTGTAATGTGCCATTAGGATAACCGGCCAGTTTGTGCAAAGATTTTGGTGCGTGAAAAATGGTTTGTCCGTGACTGGCGATAAAGTCGATATCCTCGTTTTTATACGCCCATTCTTCTAAAGCGTCATTGATCAATTGAGCATGAACATTTGCAATGTGCGCATTCATCATGCAAACCGATTGTAAATCGACCTCTTTTTTAGAAAATATAGCCTTTATTTTTGCCCTGAAATCATCTGTATAATCGCCGGTTTTAAATTTTAAAACACGGATATCAGTTTCAGCACCGCTTCCCTTTACCAAACAGAGGGCAATATCCAATCCATCCATTGAAGTCCCACTCATCAATCCGATAATTAAACGTTCTGACTTGCCTGCTTTTGAGTATAACTTTTGGATCTGCCTGTTCATATTGATTTTTATCTTAAAAGATCAAACGTTTGTCTGCCCCTTTAATTGAATTTTATGTAAATACTTGCAATAAATGTAAATAACCTTTGTTAGAAATTGGGCATAACTCTCTATATTTACTGCTCCGTACATTAAAATCCATATAAAAAAAATGGCTAGATTAAATCTACTGGAGGAGACACGTTTCGAGAAATTACCTGTAAGCGTGTTCGAAAATCCAAAAATTGCTTCAATTAATGTAGCACATCGCATTTCCGAGCTCATTAAATCAAAACAAGCAAGCAACACACCTGCAGTACTGGGCTTAGCAACAGGTGTTACCCCAATTGCAGTTTATGCAGAACTGGTTAGACTGCACAAAGAAGAGGGCTTAAGTTTTAAAAACGTAATTACTTTTAACCTGGATGAATACTATCCAATGGCGCCAACCGCAGCGCAGAGTTATGTAACGTTTATGAACGAAAACCTTTTCAATCATATCGATATTGATAAAAAAAATGTTCATATCCCTGATGGTACGCTTGCACTGGAAGATATTCCTGCTTTCTGCCTGGAATACGAAAAGAAAATCGGCGATCTTGGTGGTCTTGACATCCAGATTTTAGGAATCGGCCGTACAGGTCACATCGGATTTAACGAGCCGGGTTCTGCGCCAAATTCTGGCACACGTTTAGTCACCTTAGATGATTTGACACGCCGTGATGCTGCACGCGATTTTGGTGGAAAAACCTTTGTGCCAACAAAAGCCATTACCATGGGTATTGGTACAATTTTCAAAGCAAGAGAAATTATATTAATGGCCTGGAGCCGTAAAAAAGCTTCAATCATCAAAAAAGCTGTTGAAGGCGAAATTTCAGGCGAGGTTCCGGCAACATACCTTCAACTTTCTGACCATGTAGAGTTTATCCTCGATGCGCCTGCTGCCTCAGAATTGACCCGTTTTGATACGCCATGGTTGGTTAAAGACTGTGTTTGGACAGATGCATTAATCCGCAAGGCAGTGATCTGGCTGGCCAATACATTAAAAAAACCGATCTTAAAATTAACGGAAGACGATTACAACAATAATGGTATGGCGCAACTGGCTACTGAAAAAGGACCAGTTTACAACATCAACATCCATATCTTTAATAAATTACAACACACCATAACCGGCTGGCCGGGTGGCAAACCCAATGCTGACGATTCTCAGCGTCCGGAAAGAGCCGAACCAGCTAAGAAGAGTGTAATTATTTTTTCTCCTCACCCGGATGATGATGTGATCTCGATGGGCGGTACTTTTCTACGTCTGGTTGATCAAGGCCACGATGTACATGTAGCTTACCAAACCTCGGGCAATACGGCAGTATGGGATGACGACGCGCTTCGTTTTGTGGAGTTTAATGTAGATTTCACAGAGAAAATGGGCATGGACAATACGCACTTAAAGGAACTTTATCACAAGATGCGGGCCTTTATTGAGCAGAAAAAACCAAACCAGATTGATACTCCCGAGATCCAAACGGTTAAAGGACTCATTAGAAAAGGCGAAGCTATTGCCGGTGCAAGATATTGCGGTTTAGAAGATGACCATATTCATTTCCAGGCGCTTCCTTTCTACGAAAGTGGGAAAGTTCAGAAAAATCCGGTAACTGATACCGATATTGAACTTACAATAGCCCTATTGCAACAAGTTAAACCTCAACAGGTCTATGCTGCCGGCGATTTTGAAGATCCTCATGGAACGCACATTGTTTGTTTCAAAATTATTTTAGCAGCATTAAAACGATTACGTAAAACTGAAGCCTGGGCGCAAGATTGCTGGTTATGGATGTACCGTGGCGCATGGCATGAATTTGAAACTTATGAAATAGAAATGGCAGTTCCAATTTCTCCACAAGAGCTTGAACGCAAGAAATATGCGATTTTCAAACACCAGAGTCAGAAAGATAGGGCAGTTTTCCCTGGTGATGATTCAAGAGAGTTCTGGCAACGGGCAGAAGATCGTAACCGTGAAACGGCAAAGGCTTATGACGAACTCGGACTTGCAGAATACGAAGCTATGGAAGCTTTTGTTCGCTGGAAATTTGAAGACTAGTTTAAAATAACACCAATCCTGCTTTGTTCGCTCAAAGCAGGATTTTTTTTACCCAACCTGCGAAGTCTAAAAAGGCCAAGGGTGCAGAAAGACTTCGCAGGTTTAATGAAAAACATACGAAATCACTCTACCACACAGTCTTAGATAAACTACGTAAGTAGTTTATCTCTTTGTTTTATTCTAATTTTTTTATATATTAAATCCAATTAGTCATCCCTAATTAATTATTCAATCAATTAGAATATGAAAATAGAGGAAGGCGGCTGTTACCACATTTACAACAGGGGAAACAATAAGGGTAAAATCTTTTTTGAAGAAGGGAATTACATTTTCTTTTTAAAGCAATTTAAAAATTATGTCTTACCCTCGGTTGATGTATTTGCTTATTGTTTAATGCCAAACCATTTTCACTTTTTTATCAGGATAAATGATGGGGTGAATTATGAAAAGGGAATTAAAAACATGCTTATTTCCTATACAAAGGCAATAAACCAAAGCTATAAAAGGGTTGGAAGTTTATGGCAAGGGCGGTATAAATCGAAAAAAGTTGATTCTGAAGCTTACAATACCCGGATCATTATTTACATACACCAAAACCCATTAGCTTCAGGATTGGTAAAAAAAATGGAATATTACAATTATTCTTCTTTCAGTTCATATTTATCAGACGAACCAAGCTCAATCTGTAAATCCGAAGTTTTAGAATGGTTCGGTGGCTTAGCAGGCTTTATAACTAATCATAAGGTTAAGGAAAAGTAAGTTTTCGCGTTGGCCCAACTTACGAAGTCTTAATGGGCCGAGCACTGCAAGACTTCGGAAGTTTCTCTATAGACTTACGAAGTTAGCCTTTCACTACTGTCCTCCCAAACTTCGTAAGTAATTTCTCATTCTAAAAACAATACTCTAAATTAGTTTGCTGAACCCAAATAAGCGAATCATGACCGAACCTAAACAACGATTGCTATCTCTGGATTTTTTTAGAGGATTAACCGTAGCCGCGATGATCTTAGTGAATAATCCTGGCAATTGGGGCCATATTTATGCGCCTTTAGAGCATGCAGAATGGAACGGATGTACCCCTACTGATTTGATTTTCCCCTTCTTTTTATGGATTGTTGGCGTTTCTATTGCCTTTGCCATGAGCAGTAGTAAAGCAGATCCATCTACACATCAAAAAAAAATGATTAAAGCCATTAAACGTGGTATTATACTTTATTTACTTGGTTTTTTCCTCGCTATATTCGGAAAGATTATCAGTGCAATTATGGATAACAGATCCATCTGGGAGGCCTTTCAAACCGTTAGATTGTTGGGCGTTTTGCAAAGGATAGGCATTGTTTTCATCATTAGCAGCGTCATTTTTATTAAGGTTTCCAACAAAACCATATTTAAAACATTAATTGTAATCCTAGCCGTTTACTGGGCACTAATGACCTTTATACCAGTCCCTGGAGTTGGGTACCCTAACCTGGAAAAAGAAAGCAATTTAGCAGCCTGGATAGACCGCGGAATTTTAACTGAGGCACATACCTGGGCTTCATCAAAAACCTGGGACCCGGAGGGAATTTTGAGCACATTACCAGCAATAGGAACCTGTTTATTTGGTATCCTCGTTGGTGTTTGGATGCGCAGAAAAGATGTAGACCATCCAACTAAAGTGGCCTGGTTATTTACCACGGGGATTGCGGCAGTTGTTTTAGGCTTACTTTGGGACCTGCAGTTCCCGATTAACAAAGCGTTATGGACAAGTTCTTATGTGTTATATGCCGGTGGCCTGGCTTCCATCGGGTTGGCGCTCTGCTACTGGATCATTGATGTGCAGGGCTACAAAAAATTTACCACTCCCTTTGTTGTGTATGGTGTGAATGCTATTACCGTTTTCTTTCTGGCTGGATTAATGCCAAGAGTATTAAACCTAATCCATATTACCGATGCAGATGGTACTAAAACAGAATTATTGGTTCGGTTCTACGAAACCTGTTATACGCCATTTTTTAGCCCAATAAATGCTTCTTTGGTTTGGGCTATAACCTATGTATTGGGTTTTTATGTATTATTATATTTTATGTACAAAAAAAACATTATTATTAAGGTTTAGTAAAAAAACGCTATAATTGATTATCCCTCTCTTTAATTGAAAAAGAAAACTACCATATATGATATCGCCAAGGCGCTCAATATTACAGTATCAACTGTTTCCAGGGCGCTTAGTGGCTTTCCGGCAATAAGTGATACCACCAGAAAGGCTGTTGTTGAAATGGCTAAAAAATTAAACTATAGCCCAAATAAACTCGCATCAGCACTAAAATCCGGTAAAACCCATATTATTGGTGTAATTGTGCCAAGCGTACAGGCGCATTTCTTTGCATCTATTATCCATTGCATAGAAGATGGTCTGAAAGACAGTGGCTACCGTGTAATTATCTATCAATCCAATGAATCTGTTGAGAATGAAATTAATGGCGTAAGAACCTTACTGGAAGCACAGGTAGATGGCATTATGGCTTCAATGTCTTTAGAAACGGAAGACATTTCGCACTTTGGTGAAATTATTAAGCAGAATAAGCCCCTTATATTATTTGACCGTGTAAATATAGATTTAAAAGTTCCGACCATCACACTTGATGATTTTAAAGCAGGCTATATTGCTACAAAACACTTAATCGATCAGGGTTACCAAAAAATTGCATTTGTAACCACTGTTCACCAGATTAAAATATTTAACGATCGGCTGGAAGGCTACAAAGCAGCCTTAGCAGACCATAACCTTCCGCTAATAGAAGAACATATTATTTTTGGTGGTTTATCCATCAAAGACGGGCGATTTGGTGCAGGTAAGTTAATGCGTACCCGCAATAAACCCGATGCTATCATCGCCGGCGATGATTTTACGGCGCTGGGGGTAATTAAAAAATTAAAAGAGATCGACGAAACACCACCTCAGGTGGGTGTAATTGGTTTTGCCAATGAAGCATTCTCCGCATACATCACCCCTAACCTATCAACAATTGATCAGCATGCCTCGCAAATGGGCCAGGAGTGTGCTAAAATGTTTCTGAAAATGATTAATCAGGAGAACCCATATGCCAATATGGAACATATTGTGCTTGATCCTGGTGTTGTAGAAAGAGAATCGACCAACAAGAAGATTTAAACATATTATTCCTTTGCTAAAGGAATTTCAACACCAACAGGCCCACTGGGCTCACTTTCATTTTTTAATCGATCTAATGCCGTTACGAGATAGCTGTACCGTTTTCCACTTTCTATACTCGTATCAATGAATGAAAGATAATCTTCAAAGCTTATTTTAACAATGTTCTTAGGGTCAAGTATCGAAATTTTCTCTCCTTCATTAAATCGGTAAATTACAAATCCCGAAGCCGTTTCCCCATCTTTAGCCTTTAACGGAAGCTGCCATTTTAAATGTACCCCATCTTTTAGTGCATCAGCGGTTAATGCCTGAGGCTCGTTTGGCGGTACCTCATCCAGCCATGGCATTTGCGGTGGCAGAGCAGGGTATTTATAAAGATCGTTCTTTAGCGAATCGCCAACTGCCTTTGCAACCGTACTTAATGATTTAGAACTAAAAAATACACTCCCCTGAATTCGGTTATTATCTCTCAGGTATCTGATCTGTCTGGGTATTTCGCTCAGATTTTTCCAGGCGGCTTCAGCCCGCGAATTTACCAGGTAAGCACCCTGCCCAATGTAAACATGCCTGCCAAAGTTATTATTGCTCCACCAATCAACTAAAACCCCATAAGGTGCAACTCTTCTGGTAAACGTAAAATAAATTTGAGGATTAATGTAATCTACCCAGCCTTCTCTAACCCATTTACGGCTATCGGCAAAAAGCTCGGCATAATTAGATAAACCACTGGTGGCAGAACCTTCGGGATCTTCGTATTTATTTTTCCAGATCCCAAATGGACTAATCCCAAACTTTACCCACTTTTTATAGTGGTGGATACTATCATCAAGCTGCTTGATGAGCAGATCAACATTGTTGCGTCTCCAATCTTTTATATCAGAAAAATTATTAGGGTATTTGTAAAAAGTATTACTATCATTAATCGTTTGTCCCTCTAATTTATAGGGGTAAAAATAATCGTCGAAGTGAATACCATCAATATCATATCCCTTTACCACATCTAAAATTACCTGAACAATATATTCCCTCACATCCGGAATACCCGGATCAAACTGCTTTTTACCTCCATAGGTAAAAAACCAATCGGGATGTTTACGATAAGCATGGTTTTCGCTTAACACAGCCGAGCTACTCATACTGGCTCTATAAGGATTAAACCAGGCATGGAGTTCCATTCCCCTGAAGTGGGCTTCTTTAATGGCAAAAGCCAAAGGATCATAACCAGGTGCTGGCGCCAAGCCCTGTTTCCCCATCAACCATTGGCTCCAGGGTTCTCTGGATTTTGCATAAAATGCATCGGCTGCGGGCCTAACCTGCAAAATAATGGCATTCATCCCCTGGCTTTTATGTCTTTCTAAAATACCGATCAATTCCTGCTTTTGCTGATCAACACTTAAACCCGGCCTCGATGGCCAGTCAATATTGGTTACAGTTGCCACCCAAACACCTCTAAACTCCCTTTTTGGTGCAATTTTTGCTAAAGGTTGTGCATTTAATATATAAGGTAGTACAGTTAAGGATAAAAGTGCGTATAGGAAGTTTTTAAGCATTATTTGTGTCTTATTTTTTATTCAGGTTGTGTGTTTGTGTAAATTTGAATACAAATGAACATTAGCAATTAAACGATTTTTTTTAAAAACTCTTATAAGTTTATTAAAAATTTTAATTTGCGCCCTGCTAAAATTAATTGTGTACCCCATTTACCTATGGAGAGCAAAAGTATATTAATTTAAAGAAGATACAGCGTTATTAAATGGAACCACAAAAGATTAATAAGGGTGATAGAAACAAAATTTACTTCCTGGTCATCGTTATTGCTGCTTTAATAGGCACAAATGCTTACTTGTTTTTTAAAGATCGAAAGCAAAGTGAAAAATTTGTTACCGTTAGTGCAGAGAAGGATAAACTAAGGCTTGAGGTAGAAAAGATTGAGGTTGAGTTGGATAAGGTTAATGCATTGAACCTTGATTTAAATGATAAGCTTGTTGAAGAACAGAAGCTTGCCCGGGTAAAAATTGAAGAACTTAAAGCGGCTTTAGCAAAAAACCAAATCACCCAAGCCGAAATTGACAAGGCAAATGCACAAATTAATGAGCTGAAAACATTTGTAAAGAACTACAATGATCAGATTATTCAGTTACAGAAAGACAATATTTTTCTAAAAAACAGTCGCGATAGCTTACAGAATACGCTGAGAAACATCAGCAACAGGGCATCGAACTTAGAGAACGAAAACTCGAATTTAAATGCGAAAGTTAAAACTGCCGCAGCATTAAAGCTTCAATCGGCCGAAATTATTGCTTTCAGAACAAAATCAAGCGGCAAAAAAGTCGAAGTGAGCAAATCGTCTACAGCAGAGAAATTAAGCGTGCGCTTTAACGTTGTGCCGAATCATTTAGCAGAAAAAGGACATCATAACATTTACCTTCGGGTATTTGATCCGGCAGGGAATCTGCTTGCAGACGAGGGAAACCATTTTGAGGCTGACGGGCAGGATATGCAATTTAGCCATTCTATTTTTATCGACTACAATAACGATGACAGCACCTATGTTATCGACTGGGCAAACCCAAAGCCATTTATAAAGGGCATATATACCGTAATTTTATATGCTGATGGCAATACCATGGGGAAGGCCCAAGTGGAGCTGAGATAATTCACCATCTTTACCAATCTACCTTTTTTAATTTATGCTAACGGAAAGTTCAAATAGAACGTTGTTCCCAGGCCGCTTATAGAAGTAAACTTAACTGAACCGCCGGCATTTTCTACGGCCTGTTTTACAAATGCCAGGCCTAAACCTGTACCTGATGTTTTGGTAGTGAAATTAGGTACAAATATTTTATCATGCAGAGCTGGTGGTATACCTTTTCCATTATCCTTTATTTCTATATATGCATTTTTCGCATCTACATATACAATAATGGTAATGCAGCATAAGGTTTCTTCATCTATAGCTTCTATCGCATTTTTAAGCAGGTTATTAAACGTCCTCAACAGCTGATCATGATCAGCCATGATTTCGATGTCCTTATCGCTTTTGTTGAGCACATCGATAGTGACGTTTTCGGCGCTTTTAAACACTTCTCTTGCCTGCTCAATAATTGGAAGTAAAGAAAGCCGCTCCAGCTTGGTATCAGGCATTTTGGCAAAATTAGAAAATTCAGATGCGATTTTCGAAAGACTATCAATCTGTTCTATAAATGATTTACTAAACTTATTAAATTTAAGTTCGAAGTTTGGATCCTTCTCCTTCCACGACTTCTCTAACAATTGAACACCTAATTTTAAAGGCGTTAGTGGATTCTTGATTTCGTGAGCAACTTGTTTCGCCATTTCGCGCCAGGCACTCTCTCTTTCCGATCGGGCCAGTTTGATTGCACTATCTTCCAGGGCCGAAATCATATGGTTATATTCCTTAATTAAAGAGCCGATCTCATCATGCCTGCGCCATACAATAGGTTCGTTCTTTTGTCCTATTTTAGTTTTACTGATACTTTCCTGAATAAAAGTTAAGGGATTGGTAATCTGATTGGCCAGAAATACAGCCAATACTCCAATAGCCACAAATACCAACGCGTAAAGATTAATCAGGTTACTTACAAAAAGCGCAAGTTTATCACTATACTCCTCTTCGTTAGAATAGTTCGGCAAACCAATATAAGCGATTGTTTTGTTCTGCGCATTCCTGATGGGAGCATATGCAGCAGCATAAATTAAATTCCCAATATTCTCTTTAGGATTAATATATTCTGACCGGTGTAAACCACTTAAAGAAAAGAAGGCTTTCGGCCCCATTTTTTTACCGATAATTTTATAATTATAGAGCTTGGGATAGGTCGTCATGATCAGGCTGCCACTCAGGTCATATAAATTTAAATCGGCGTTATTGATATCGGCAAAATTGTTAAAATCTGCTGCAGCATTTTCATCGTTTTCAATAATGCCACTACTAAAAACCTGCTTTTCAAAATTCTGCTGAACCTTCCTTATTTTATCCTTTAATATCGCATCTTGCTGCCCACGATACTCATTATTCATATAGTAGTAAGTTCCCCAGCCTACAATAACCAGCGTTGCCACTACAGCCAATACAATAGATACCTGGATTCTGGTTTTATATAAAATCTTGTTGGCATTGATCATTAAAGATCTGTTGATACTGAACCAGCCTACTTTATCATCATCAAGGTTTTTAATTAACCATATTAACCCGTAAAGTAACAAGGAGAAGATAATAAATATCAGAAAGAAAAACGACAGCGCGGCCAAACGTTCTACATAATCTACCTTCTCTTTACTAATTACAACCATCTTGCTATCAGTAGGTTTGTAAATTAAATGGCTATAATGAAGTTCATCATCATTACTGATTATAAAATCGTCCTTTTTACCTTTAAACGCGCTTCCATCTAAAGGATATGTATAATTTCCAGACTGATTAAGCAATTTATTATTGCTATATAAGGCGATGGAATAACCTTTAAAATCTTCGTCTTTAATGAATTTTTGATCTCCCAGGAGATCGGGCAGCCGATTATTATAATTATATGGCTTCGACCGGAGTTCGATAACAATTGTACCCAATAAACTGCCACTGTTTACAACCGAAATGATCCCAAAGTAATCCTGATAACCAAAAGTATTGTTTACCTGATAAAAAAAGTTAGATCCATCTATTTTAACAGAGCCAGCTTCTACCAGGTTTTTATACTTATTAATGGGTGGCGTATCAGAATTTTCCATTGCAGCCCCCGTTTTATCGTATGGATAAATCTGATAATCGTATCGGTTTAAATAGCCATCCAAATAATCTTTAATATGATTTTTGAGCACCGCATAACCACCCTTCCGGTTTTGACTAAAATAGCTTGTTAGAAAAGTATCTTTGACAATTTCATCACCTAAAGTACCTAAAGCAACAATTGCATTCGGATCTTCTGACGATTGCACTTTTCTGGCCAAAGGCTCGCGCAAACTTCTTTCTTTAATATCTTTATACTTGGTGTACTTAATAGAAGTGTTAAAAGCCAGACAGAAAAATACAATGGCAAACATGCCGATTGAAAAGTTCTTCTCTTTTAAATAAACTGCCCGTGCTACTATAAATAACACTAGCGCAAAAACGATAAAAAAGGCATTAAAATCTACCAATAACTTGTAAATAAAAACGCCGGCAAAGCCGATGAGGAAAATAATAACCCGCTCTTTATTGCTCACATTTAATTGACTGCTTATCGTTGCCGAGACAGCTGTTATGAGGTAAATCTGAAACCAGGCTAAACATAAAATTACAATCCCTACCCAGCTGGTCCCGCTAAGCTTAAGGATATTAATGATATCGAAATTAATTTTTGAGTTAAAAATCAATCCGAAGAAAATATCATCGGTATCCCAAACAATCCGGCCTATAAACACCATTAATCCGGCCTGAATAACAATTCCAATTATTTTACTCCGCTTAATCCATTCCGGAAACTTATATTGTTCCTTGTGGTTATACATAAACAAGAGCAACCAGGTGAGTGCGATTACGTTCAACAGGAAATCGCCCAAAGAAGGCATCAGGAAATTATCTGCATATATTCTTGGATCAAATAGATCTAAGCTAAACCTGTGATTAAACCAACCGTAATATAAATCTGTTAACCTAAATGCTAAGAAGAAAAACAACAGTAAAAAAGTACCCCAGGCAATATGTCCACGCCTGGCAATAAACGAACTTAAAGAGTTAAAAAACATGCAGATGCATAACATACCTGCAATAAACAGCCATAATTGCGTACCCGAATAATGGGTTTCTGCATAGCCTGGCTTTACTTTTAGCCCGAATAAAAATTTATTTTCGAGATTTTTTATTACATAAACATCCTTGTCTGTAAAAGAGGCAAAGGTTAGTATTTTTGTTTTGGATAAAACAGGATCAATATTATTCTTAAAATACTTTGTTTCTTTAAACGGATATTGAGATTGAATAGTGATTAGGAAAATAAGGCTGAAATTTCCTTGGGTACTTTTAATCACCTCGTACCAGCCATTATAAAAAAACAGTACCGAACTGCCTTCTTTTATGGTAGTTGGATCTATTTCCGAAACCTTATAACTACTCCAAAACTTAAGCTGATTATTTTGAAAGGTTAATAGATTTATTCCATTATTCTCGCGAAAAGATGTAATAAAATCAATTGCATTTTTAGGATTCAGATGAAACTGTTTGGCTTTGGCAACTTCCTGCTTATTGGCCAAAAATGTTTGTACAGCTTTCTCTTTGATTAAAATCTTCTGTTGAATTTCTTCTGCATCGTGTTCTAACAGCTCACCCCTGGTAGTAAACCTGCTTAGCGAAATAGAAGTTACCATGAGGCAACAGCCCAAAACAAGCAATAGAAATCTTATTTTTACACCAAAGCTCATTTTCATCTACGGATAAAGATATTAAATATTGATAAAAACAACGCCATAAACAGTTATGTTTATGGCGTTCATATTCTATTTGAATAAATTAAGCTATTACAGCACTACTTGTCTGTACCTCGCGGCTTACTTTCTTAACCAATCCCTGCAATACATTGCCTGGACCAACCTCTACAAATTCAGTTGCGCCATCGGCAAGCATGTTACCTACTGTCTGTGTCCAACGCACAGCACCGGTTAATTGTTTAATTAAATTAGCTTTTATTTCAGCTGGATCTGTATAGGGCTTAGCATCAACATTTTGATAAACAGGACAAATTGGCGATTCAATATTGGTGGCTTCAATAGCCGCTTGTAATTCGATTTTTGCCGGCTCCATTAAAGGAGAGTGAAAAGCACCGCCTACGTTTAATTTTAATGCTCTTTTTGCTCCGGCTTCAGTTAATTTGGCACAAGCAAGATCAATACCTTCTATGCTGCCCGATATTACCAATTGCCCGGGGCAGTTGTAATTTGCAGGTACCACTACGGCATCAATTTCGGCACAGATTTTTTCAACCACATCATCAGCTAAACCTAAAATAGCCGCCATGGTTGATGGCTGTGCCTCGCATGCTTTTTGCATGGCATTTGCACGGGCAATAACCAGTTTTAATCCATCTTCAAAGCTTAATGCATTTGCAGCCACTAAAGCAGAAAATTCGCCCAAAGAGTGACCGGCAACCATATCTGGTTTAAAATCATCTCCTAACACTTTGGCTAATATCACCGAATGCAAAAAGATCGCTGGCTGGGTTACATTCGTTTGCTTAAGCTCTTCATCTGTTCCGCTAAACATAATATCGCTAATGCGGAAACCGATAATTTCATTGGCTTGTTCAAATAATACTGCGGCTTTGGGATTTTCGTAAAGATCTTTACCCATACCTACAAACTGCGCTCCCTGTCCGGGAAAAATATATGCTTTCATTATAATTTGTTTGGCGTATCGCGGTTGGCGATTAGCGTTTTTTATCTAGGCGCCCATCATGATACTTAATACTTAATACTAAATACTATTAATCTAAACTTGCAGTAATCAACCTCAAAAACTCAGACCTTGTTTTATCGTTACTTAAAAAAGTTCCTGTAAAGGCAGATGTTGTGGTTACCGAGTTTTGCTTTTGTACGCCACGCATAGACATACATAAGTGCCTGCACTCAATCACCACTGCAACGCCCATGGGACTAAGGGTATTTTGGATACAATCTCTGATCTCGTTCGTTAAACGTTCCTGTACCTGTAAACGGCGGGCAAAAGCATCAACTACACGAGGAATTTTACTTAAACCTACAATGTGTCCGTTAGGAATATAGGCAATATGTGCTTTCCCGAAGAATGGCAACATGTGGTGTTCGCACATCGAATATACTTCAATATCTTTAACCACCACCATTTGACTGTAATCCTCTTCAAACATGGCTGATCTAAGGATTTCATCAGGCTTTAAATCGTAACCATGTGTTAAATATTGCAATGCTTTAGCCACACGTTCAGGCGTTTTTAATAAACCTTCGCGTTCCGGATTTTCGCCCAACTGGCCAAGAATATCTTTATAATGTGTAGCTACAGCTTCAATTTTATCTTCATTGTAACGGTCTATTTTTACATAACCGTCTTTTGATTCGCCTTTTAATACGTCTTTACTGCTCATTAATTTAGGTTTTTAACCAAAGTATTCAACAAAATTATTTTCGGTTTCGTAGATTTTTACGCAATGTAAAACCGCACCGCTCTCTGCAATCGGAGCCCAAAGTTGTTTCCAGATTTCAATGGCCAGGTTTTCGGTCGAAGCCAGTTTGCCTTTCATAAAATCCACATCAAGATTTAAATTTTTATGATCAACTTTATCTACCACATAATCGTTCATTACGTCTTTCAGCCATTTCAAATCAACCAGAAAACCTGTTTCCGGATTCACTTCGCCTTTAACGGTAACATATAACCAATAGTTATGGCCATGCCAGTTCGGGTTGGCACATTTACCATAAACTTCATTATTTTTATCATCATCCCAATCGGTACGGGCCAATTTGTGCGCCGCATTAAATGATGCTTTTCTCGTTATGTAAATCATTACTATAAAATAAAATGCAAATATACGGATAAAATGGATGATGAAAGAGGGATAATGGACGATGTAAATATACTCCCCTTCCATATCAGCTTGTGTCTTTCTTTCCTTTGATTACACGGATCTCCCTTTCCATCATCCATATTCCATCCCACGTCTTACATTCCTCCTATTTCCTTAACTTTACTTTATGAAAATTTTAATTGTTGCTGCTACTAAAGCCGAACTTACTTTCTTTTACCAGCATTTTAATTTACCGGACGGAGATTTTGTCGAAAGTAAAAATTTCGATTTGCTGATTACCGGAGTTGGAATGGTAGCAACAGCCTTTGCCCTGGGTAAACATCTTTCATCAAAATATAGCCTTGTGGTAAATTTCGGCATTGCCGGGAGCTTCGATCGGGATATGGCCTTAGGTACGGTGTTAAATATTACCGAAGATACTTTTGCCGAACTGGGCGCTGAAAATGGCGACGAATTTTTGACCATAAGTGACTTAGGTTTTGGGGAGAACCATTATTCCCCGAGGACACAAAAAAGCCTTAACCTGCCTATAGCAAAAGGCATAACTGTCAACTGTGTAACGGGAAGCGAAAAAAGCATCAAAAATTTAATCAAGAGGTTAAATCCAACGACTGAAAGTATGGAAGGCGCTGCTGTTTTTTATGCCGGTAAACAGTTAAATATAGATTGTTTACAGATTAGAAGTATATCGAATTATGTAGAACCAAGAAATAAAGACAATTGGAAAATCGGTTTGGCCATTAAAAACTTAAACGATTGGGCCATTGCTTTTGTTGGAGAAATGAACTGATTATGACTGATTAGTTTACGACAGTACTTAATTTTGATTTATGAACCCGACACAATTAAAATAATTATTTTAATTGTCAAAGGCTCCATCTAACAACTGAAAACAAAAAAATAAATAGATGAAACTTACACTTGGATTTTCTCCCTGCCCTAATGATACCTTTATTTTCGATGCGCTCATTCACCATAAAATTGATACAGAAGGATTAGAATTTGAGGTTTCTTACGATGATGTAGAAACCTTAAACCAAAAGGCACTCAGGGGTGAATTGGACATTACCAAATTAAGTTTTCATGCATTTGCCTACGTAGCCAACCAATACGCTTTATTGGATGCAGGGAGTGCCCTCGGATTCGGTGTGGGCCCATTATTGATCAGTAAGAAAAATTTTAATGGAGAAAACGACGCCGAACTCCAAACACCAGATTCAAAACTGAGGGTTGGAATACCAGGAAAATATACTACTGCGAATTTCTTGTTGGGAATTGCTTATCCCCATTTACAAAACAAACAGGAACTTGTTTTTTCGGAAATTGAATCGGCTTTGCTTAATGAGCAAATTGATTTAGGACTGATTATCCACGAAAACAGGTTTACCTATCAGGATAAAGGATTAAATAAAATCGTTGATTTAGGCGATTATTGGGAAAAGCTAACGGGGTGTGCCATTCCATTAGGCGGAATCGTAATTAACCGTAATTTAGACCATGATTTGCAGTTAAAAGTGAACCGTTTAGTCCGCCAATCGGTAGAGTTTGCCTTTGCACATCCGCAATCGGGGATTGATTTTATCCGTCAGCATGCCCAAGCGATGGAAGAAAGCGTGATGTACAAACACATCGAATTATATGTGAATAAATACAGTATAAACCTTGGCGAAGAAGGCCGAAAAGCAGTTGATACCTTATTTAAACTGGCGCAGGAACGCGGAATCATTCCTGCTATTCAGGAGAATTTGTATATTTAATTCGTCCCATCATCTCCGTAGCGGGGAGATCTAATTTTTTCATGAAAGACCCTGAAACAAGTTCAGGGTGACGACGCGGCGGAAAGGCCCATCTAAATAGATTTCTCGACTGCGTTGCTCTTCGCTCGAAAATGACGATAGTGTGGAACATTTCAACGTTACAACATTTAAACACCGTACTAACTCACCAGCAACTTATAACCTTTTCCGTGTACATTAATAATTTCTACTGTCGGATCGGCCTTAAGGTACTTGCGCAACTTACTTAAAAACACATCCATACTTCTCCCATTAAAGTAATTGTCATCATGCCAGATGCTTAACAATGCTTCTTCACGGGTTAAAACGGTATTCTTTTTCAAACACAATAAACGCAACAGCTCGGCCTCTTTAGTAGAGAGTTTTTGCTGATGATCGCTATCGGTAATAATCTGGGTAGTATAATCGAAATGATATCGACCGATAGAAAACTGTGTTTCGGCAGCTTCATCGCTGTTATCTGTTTTATTGGCTATACGTTTAAACATTGCGTTAATGCGCAGTAATAACTCTTCTATCCGAAAAGGTTTAGTGATGTAATCATCACCACCTAAATCATAGGCTGCAGATTTATCTTCCAGCATGGTTTTAGCCGTTGCAAAAATAATCGGTACCTGGGTGTTTACCTTTCTGATATCTTTACCCAAGGTAAAACCATCTTTTTTGGGCATCATCACATCCAAAATACATAAATCGAAGTTTTGCTTATTAAATGTTCTCAATCCATTCTCACCATCGGTGCATAATACTACATCAAACTTGCCTTTTAACTGCAAATAGTCTTGTAACAATAAACCTAAATTGGGGTCGTCTTCTACCAGAAGTATTTTTTTCATTTTCTTGTTTTTATTCAATAGTAGCATTCGCCACATTGGGAGTTTGATTGTGAATATGCCTAACGGTTTAATTGATGCTGTAGATTAAATTAATTACGCCACAATACAAACCATAACCCGTTCAATTTTAATATCTCAATAAAGCAGGCTTTTATAAAGGTAAAGATATTTCGAACGTTGTTCCTTTATCTTTTTCGCTGCTTACCTTTACCGTTCCATTCAGTTTTTTAATAATATCCTGAACATAATTTAAACCCAGACCAAAGCCTTTAACATCATGTAAATTGCCTGTTGGCACCCTATAAAACTGATCGAAAATCCTTTTAGACTGCTCTTTGGTCATCCCTATTCCTTTATCTGCTATTTCGATAATTAAATTCTTGCCGACATTGCGGGTCCTAATGGTAATTTCCGGCGTATCACTACTATATTTATTCGCATTATCAATTAGGTTATAAATTACATTGGATAGATGCAGCTCATCGCCATATACAATAGCATTTTCTGCATCGGTATGAACATTGATAACGGCATTCCTTTTCTGCAACTGCAATTCCATACTATCCAACACAATCACAATTAAATCGTTCACGTCTACTTCGGTATTCTCCATTTTAAGCTCACCCTTTTCTAAGCGGGCAATACTTAAAACACGTTCGATATGACTACCCAGGCGAACATTTTCATCATAAATAATCCCCGCCAAACGTTTTAACCGGGCTTTATCTTCTGTCACCTCCGGATCTTTTAAAGCTTCACTGGCAATCATAATAGTGGCCACAGGCGTTTTAAACTCGTGCGTCATATTATTGATGAAATCTGTTTTCATTTCCGACAGTTTTTTCTGTTTCAAAATAGCATAAAGCGTATAAGAGAAGATAAAAACAAGCACCAGCAACAGGCCAATTGATGAGGCTAGTGTAACACTTAGATTAGCTATAATGGCCGAATTTTTATCCGGAAAACTGACGTAGAGCATTCCGGGATCGCGAAAAATATCGTTTCCAAACAAAGGTGTTTTATAAGTGTTTTCGGGCAAAAACTCTCCTTTAACATTAGAAGCCGCCATAAAAATGGTCGAATCTTTTCTGGCTAACGAAACCCGGTAAGAAGGCACTAATGATATGTTATTGGCAAGGAGCTCTTGCTTCAATAAACGGTCTAAAGAGCTAAAATTAATGCGTTTATAAATTGGCACATTGGTTTCCTGCAGTTCTTTAGACACATCCTCAACCACACTTAACCTTGTATACGAAAAAGTATCTTTGCCCAGCGCTGCAATTTTTAGTTCTAACTGCTTTTTAGCAATCTCATCTTCCCGTTTAAACTTTTTCTGTAAGTCGCTTGGTATTTTCGGAACATTGGCAAAACCCGGGCTACCATCCCTCGGATCGAAAACCAGGTACCTTAAGGTATCGGGCAAACTTTGTAAACTTTTAAACTCGAATGCTTTTGGCGGCGCAGAAAAAGGCTTGGTACGCATGCTGTAACCTTTAATAATCAGGCTTTTCATGTCCACGAAAGCATCCATCTGCAGGTCGAGCTTATCACCGTTTTTCGAGGTTAAAGAACTGTATTCCTTTTCTGAAATTACATCAGGTGCACGGTAAGCGTTACGTATAATACTATCTTGCTGGTTAAGGTAATTTTCGATCTGATTTTCGCGCTTAACCTGACGAAGCTCAGCCTCCTGTACATATTGCTGTCTTAAATCTTTAATATCAAGCACACGCTGCCTCGAATCCTGGAGCTGTTTCAGCTTGTTTTCTGCATCTTTACGGTTGAGGTGTTCGGCAACATTTCTACGTTGTATTTTATTGACTACCGAAGTTAGCGTTTGATTTACCTGCTCATCAAAAAGCTGGGATTTTAGTTTATACGATTCCCGGATGTAATACAATTGCATTACAAACACGCCCAGTAGCGCTACCGTCATTAAAACCGTAATTAACCAAAAACTTCTTTTCTTCATGAACTGGATTGGTTTTTAAACTAAAAAAAACCGGGCATAATCTTCTTAAATCTAAACAGATATCAAAAATACTGAATAGCTAAGCCAAGTGTTTGTTTTTAACATATTTTAACAGCGCTAAGCATTGGGAGACTTCCGAAGTTTACCCGGCCTGAGCCACAGCAAACTTCGGAAGTCTGGCATGGGCAAAAAAAATGCCGAGGCTAGGCCTCGGCATGGTTCAAAATTGTTTGCTTAAAAAAGACTCTTTATTTAGAAAGGCAAATCATCATCTTCACCTGGCGCATTGCTTACATCAACCGGAGCTGCATAAGCTGGCGTAGCTGCCGGAGCACCTGCTGCAACTGCATTGATACGCCAAATAACCAAACTATTAAAATATGATGTTTTACCCGCTTTATCTGTCCATGGACGACCACGTAAATTAAAGAAAACCTCAACCTCATCTCCTGCCTTAAATGTATCTAATAATGCAGTTTTATCTTGTAAAGCCTCAAAACGAATATATTCTGGGTATGTTGGATTTTCTGCGTATTCTACTATTAAATCACGTTTTTTAAACGTTTCACTTACTTGTTGTGTGGCACCTACTTCGTGTACTTTTCCTTTAATTTCCATAACTAATACTACTTAATGTACTATAAACATCAAATCTCTATAATTTTATTGATAACTTCGCATATATTATGATGCAAGTTTTCCACAATAAAAGCAAGGTAATTATTACCTGCAATAAGCGCCTTTCGCCTTACTTACAAGAAGAAGTTACAGCTCTAGGTTATACCATCGAGCGGTCTTTTGCTACAGGTGTTGAGCTCAATATCACCCTTACAGAGTGTATTAAGCTAAATTTGAACTTACGCTGTGCCAGTCAGATTCTATATGCCATAAAAAGTTTCAAAGCCATTACACCAGATGATTTATATAATGAAATTGCAGCCATTGAGTGGGAAGAACTGATTGATTTTTCGGGTTATTTCTCCGTAACCTCAAATGTTGATAACCCAAATATTACTACGCCGCTTTTTGCAAACTTAAAAGTAAAGGATGCCATTGTAGACCGTATGAAAGAGAAAAAAGGCATCCGCCCTAACTCCGGATCGGACGCAAACAAAACAGTAGTGCATTTATACTGGAAAGATGCCGATGCCGATGTTTTTATGGATACTTCTGGCGAAACGCTGGCCAAACACGGTTACCGTAAAATTCCCGGAAAGGCGCCTATGTTAGAGGCCTTGGCAGCTGGGGTTATTTTAGCAACCAACTGGGATAAAAAATCGCCATTCATTAACCCCATGTGCGGTTCAGGAACATTAGCTATTGAAGCGGCCCTGATTGCCACCAACCGTGCCCCGGGATTATACCGCATGAATTATGGTTTTATGCATATATTAGGTTATAACGAAGAAGATTTTTTCGCTGAGCGCAGAATTTTAAAAGACCAGGTAATTAAAAATATTGATCTTAAAATTGTAGCTTCCGATTTGTCGGAAGATGCAGTTGAAGTAACCCGCAGAAATGCTAAAACGGCAGGTGTTGATACTTTAATTGAATTTGAAGTTTGTGATTTTGAATTAACACCAGTTCCTGAAGACGGCAAAGGTGTTGTTGTTTTTAATCCTGAATATGGCGAACGCTTAGGTGTACACAGCAAGCTGGAATTGACGTATAAACGCATGGGCGATTTTATGAAAACGAAATGTAAAGGTTATTCGGGATACATTTTCACGGGAAATCCTGACCTTGCAAAGAAAATTGGATTAAAAGCTGCTAAAAAAGTAGAATTTTATAATGGTAAACTAGACTGTCGTTTACTAGAGTATGAATTATATGATGGCTCTCGCCGGGCGCCACTAATTGATGCCTAGTCTTTTTCATTGAAAATTAATATATTACGCTCTCTTACGTACCATAACGTAAAAATTTTGAAAAAATATGGAATTTGATGACATGGATCATATGCCCGAATGGGAGCATTTTAGCCGATTTGGCCGGGATGATGAGGATGAAGAAAACCTATCAAGTGTTGATGCCGAAAAGGTTAGGCTGAAAGTAACCAGGGCTAAAAGTCTTTATAACCAGGCAAGAGCCGTGTACAAATATGCCGCCCTGTTCTGCGAAACACTAGAGGGAGAAATGGCCGAAATGACAGCCAACTTAATTATGCAGAACGCACTGATGCTTTGCCCTAAAATTGTTGGAGCAGAAGGTGCTGATATGTATATTTTGAGAATGGAAAATGCTTCTATTATCCGAACCAACTGTCGCGAATTAGAAACCCAGGTAAGAGCGGCAGATATGTTCGAAATCTGCACTCCGGAATATAAAGACATTGTTTTAGACGAAATTGAAAAATTTCGTCTACTCTTTATCGAATGGGTTAAACATTTCGAAAAAGACGAATTTGAAGACGACTGGGGATTATATTAACCTTTGCGGTTAATTTTCTCACCCTGATCTTTTCTCTGGCAAGTTTGTCCGCAACCATCACATATCTTTAATATCCCGTATCACTCCTATCCCCTTTCAGCTTTCTAAAAAACAAATCACTTTAACAACCTTCCGATCAACAAAAACAAAACACCTAAACATTTTATGCTGTTTTTTGTTATCCTATTTAGTCGTCTTTCCTGGTTCGTATAATTCTTAATAGTGCTAAAAATTTACATTTTTAAAATCTATAGGAATAAAAGTTTCGTACGTAACAAAAAACATTAAAAATTTATCCCTTTTATGGAAAATGTATTGGCTTTAAATGCAAAGAATGTTGCCGGGAATATCAGAAAAATTAGAGAATACAGAGATTATACTCAGGATTATCTGGCGGCGAAATTAAAAATTTCTCAAAATGCATACAGCAAGATTGAGTTGGGCTATAGTAAACTTACTATCGACCGTTTATTTCAAATCGCAGCAATTTTAGAAGTTGAAGTCTCTCATTTATTGACCCTCAACCACAATGATTTAATTAAAATTATTGCTGATGATGAACGCAGAACAACGGCCGTGAGTTAATTCCCGGCCGCTGTTGATATTATTTCTTTTACCCTGCAAATAATTCCAATACCTTTGGGATAAATTTAGAATTATGCAGGCGACCATCCAAAAAACCATCGATTTTGTTCAGGAAACACTTGCCAATGCTGAAGCAGGGCACGATTGGTTTCATATCGAACGTGTTTTTAAAACTGCTCAAACCATTAATCTACAAGAAAATGGTGATGAACTTGTAGTAGCTTTTGCCGCATTGCTGCATGATATTGCTGATCCTAAATTTAATAACGGTGATGAAGAACTGGGGCCAAACATGGCTGCTTCTTTTTTGGCATCAATCGCTGTTGAAGATGAGGTTATTGCGCATGTTAAGTTAATTATACAGAACATGTCGTTCAAAAATAGTTTTGATGGTGCAGGTTTTACTTCAAAAGAAATGCAAATTGTACAGGATGCGGATCGTTTAGATGCTATTGGAGCTATTGGAATTGCCAGAGCATTTACCTATGGAGGATTCAAAAACAGGGTGCTTTATGATCCGGCCATTTTACCAGAAGTGCACCTTAATAAAGAAAGTTATAAAAATACAACTGCCCCTACGATTAATCATTTTTACGAAAAACTGCTGCTATTGAAAGATATGATGAATACTGAAGCGGGAAAAACAATAGCAATGGAAAGGCACAATTTTATGCTGCTCTACCTGGAACATTTTTATAAAGAATGGGAAGGCAAATAACCCACAACAAGACTATTTAAAACCCAGATCTTTGTAGCCAGAAAACCTGGCTGTCGGAAAAGGCATAGCTTTAATTAAAAAAATATTTTTTTTAAACCATTGAACCAAATTAATCTTGGGCATCAGCTTCCGCTGGACAGAAAATTGAATTCTTCGAACAGTTTCAATTCATACGATTATTCCAAATTCGAATAGATTAGACAAATCAATTTGCTAATATTTTTAGTTATTAAACTATCTTTGTTAGTAAATACTACCCTATGTCTGATCGCATTCGTGAAAAATTAAATATTCTTGCCGACGCTGCTAAATATGATGTTTCTTGTTCATCAAGCGGCGGCACGAGAAAGAATGATACAAAGGGGCTTGGCAACCGCCATACCTCGGGCATTTGCCATACCTATACAGAAGATGGCAGATGTGTTTCTTTATTAAAGATCCTGCTAACCAATCATTGTATTTACGATTGTTTATTCTGTGTTTCACGGAAAAGTAACGATATAAAACGTGCGGCCTTTACAGTAGATGAAGTGGTAGAACTGACCATGAATTTTTACCGCCGTAATTATATTGAAGGTCTGTTTTTAAGTTCAGGGATTTTTAAAAATGCCGATTTTACCATGGAACGTTTACTCCTGGTTGTAAAAAAATTGCGCTTGGAACAAAATTACAATGGCTATATCCATTTAAAAACCATTCCCGGAGCCAGCGATGAACTAATTAAAGAGGCAGGCCTTTACGCTGATAGGATGAGCATCAATTTAGAAATGCCCACCGAAGCTGGTTTAAAACTTTTAGCACCCGAAAAAAATCATGCTGACGTAATTAAGCCACTCGACTTTGTGCAAAAGCAGATTGCGCAGTTCTCGGCAGATAAAAAACTAATTAAACACATCCCGAAATTTGTACCGGCAGGGCAAAGCACTCAAATGGTTATTGGTGCTACGCCCGAAAGCGATAAAGATATTATGTATACTGCTAATGCCTTTTACAAAAATTTTTCTTTAAAAAGAGTATACTATTCTGGCTATGTACCCATTAGTAACGATAGCCGTATGCCGGTTTTAGGCACGCAGCCACCGCTGTTAAGGGAAAACCGTTTGTACCAAACCGATTGGCTAATGCGGTTTTATGGTTTTAAAGTGCAGGAAATTTTAAATGATGCCAACCCAAATCTTGACGTGGATATTGATCCAAAACTTAGTTGGGCGATCCGTAATATGCAGCACTTCCCCGTTGATATTAACACGGCTGATTATAAAATGATTCTTCGTATTCCTGGTATTGGCGTAATGTCGGCTAAAAAGATTGTACAGGCCAGGAAATTCGGTAAACTAAGGATTGATCAGTTAAAGAAAATCGGGGTGGCTTATAACCGGGCCAAACACTTTATTATTTGCCTGGACAGTTCCTATCAACTTAAAGATTATCAGGGGACTCAGATCAAAGCTTTTATTTTGGCAGAAAGCCAAAGCAAATATTTAAAAACAGATAGCAACCAGATACTTTTGTTTTAAAAGCACTGTCGTTTAAGGAGACGCGTCATTCCCAACTTTATTGGGAATCTTAAAGCTATTGCATTAAAATTCTCGCCTGCGCGAGAATGAAGACCAATATAAAAACCTGTCAATATAATATATTATGACCTACATTTTCGATGGTTCACTTCCAGGGCTTTTAACTGCCGCATTTGAATGGTTTGAGCGCAAGCCTGGCAAAGTGATGCTCAAATCAACCGAAATGTTTCAGCCGGAAGCTTTTGCAGAAAGTTTTACCGTAACTACTGATGCAGAAAAAGCAGACCGGGCTTGGGCGGGATTGGAAAAGAAACTGAGAAAGGATTGGCTGCGCAAATATTACTGCAGTTATTTATCAGAAATTCCTGAAGCATACAATCACCTTTTTCAGTTTACCTTATATATTTTTCAAAATCAGTTAGGCGCCGAAAATAATTATGGCAACGAACATGTAATTGCCTTAGCTAAATATGCCAAAAGTGTAGAGCGGGAAAAACACAGGATGGAGGCATTTATCCGCTTTCAAAAAACGGGCGATGGAATATTTTATGCCAGTATCGATCCTGATTTTAATGTTTTACCTTTAATATCCAATCATTTTAAAAACCGATATGCCGATCAACAATGGGTAATTTATGATTTAAAACGGAAATATGGCCTGCACTATAATTTAACCACTGTTGAAGAAATCACAATTAATTTTACCAACAGTATAAATAAACAAAATCCGCCATCAATCTTAATGGATGAAGGCGAAGCTTTATATGCAACGCTTTGGAAAGACTATTTTAAAAGTGCAAATATTGTAGCCCGCAAAAACACCAAATTGCATGTGCAGCATGTACCCAAAAGGTATTGGAAATACTTGACAGAAAAAGCAACGGTGTAGCTAACAAGAGTTGACAACTTTAATAGCATACCAGACTAGTAAGTTGTCAACTCTGAATATCCACAAGTCTGGCGAAAAAAACTAAAACTTACTGCCATGCTGACACCCACATTCTCCATTAGTGTGAAAAGATTGACAGTTTGGTGAAAATTTGTCCCTCCAAACCACTTGGCATAAAAAGTGTTAAATGTATGCATAGTTAAAAAACTTAAAATCAAAATAAAAAATAATAAAAGTTATGGCGTTAAACCTTAAACCAATTGCTGGCAGTTCGAACAGAGTAATCGTTGAACCGGCTGCGGCAGAAGAAAAAACTGCATCAGGTTTGTATATCCCTGATACTGCAAAAGAAAAACCATCTAAAGGAACTGTAGTATCTGTTTCTGAAGAAGATTCTGAAGGTAAAAAAGCGAGTGTAAAAGTTGGCGATGTTGTAATTTATGGTAAATACGGCGGTACTGAGTTCCCTTACGAAGGTAAAGATTACCTGATTATGCGCGAAACTGATATTTACGCTGTTGTTGGGTAATAATTTAGGATTGAATGACTGAATTTATAATGAGAGAATTCAGCATTAAATCAACAAATAAAATAATAATGTTAGAATGAAAAGAATATAAATTCAATCATTCTCTCATACAATCATTCAAAATTTAAAAAATAATGTCAAAACAAGTAAAATATAACGTAGAAGCACGCGACGCCCTGAAAAGAGGTGTTGATATTCTTGCAAATGCAGTAAAAGTAACATTAGGTCCAAAAGGCCGTAACGTAATTATCGATAAAAAATTCGGATCACCAGCAATCACTAAAGATGGTGTTACTGTAGCGAAAGAAATCGAATTGAAAGATGCGGTTGAGAACATGGGTGCTCAAATGGTTAAAGAAGTAGCTTCAAAAACAGCTGATATTGCTGGTGATGGAACAACTACGGCTACTGTATTGGCTCAGGCAATTATCACCACAGGGATTAAAAACGTTGCTGCTGGTGCAAATCCAATGGATTTAAAACGTGGTATTGATAAAGCTGTTGCTGCTGTTGTAGAAAACTTAAAAGCACAATCGCAAACTGTAGGTGAAGACAACAATAAAATCAAACAAGTTGCGTCTATCTCTGCTAACAACGATGAAGTAATCGGCGCTTTAATTGCTGAGGCAATGGGTAAAGTTGGTAAAGATGGTGTAATCACCGTTGAAGAAGCAAAAGGTACTGAAACTGAAGTTAAAACAGTAGAAGGTATGCAATTTGACAGAGGTTATTTATCACCATACTTTGTGACCAATGCAGATAAAATGGAAGCTGAATTAGACAGCCCATACATTTTAATCTACGACAAAAAAATCAGCAACATGAAAGAATTGTTGCCTGTTTTAGAAAAAACTGTTCAAACTGGTAAACCATTGGTCATCATTGCTGAAGATTTAGATGGTGAAGCTTTAGCTACTTTGGTAGTTAATAAAATCCGTGGTTCATTGAAAGTTGTTGCTGTTAAAGCACCAGGTTTTGGTGACAGAAGAAAAGCAATGTTAGAAGACATCGCGATCTTAACTGGCGGTATTGTAGTATCAGAAGAAAGAGGTTATAAATTAGAAAATGCTGATTTAACTTACTTAGGTTCTGCTGAGAAAGTTGTTGTTGATAAAGACAATACAACTGTAATCAATGGTGCTGGTAACTCAGAAGATATTAAATCTCGTGTTAGCCAAATTAAATCTCAGATTGAAACGACTACATCTGATTACGATAAAGAAAAATTACAGGAGCGTTTGGCTAAATTGGCTGGTGGTGTTGCAGTTCTTTATGTAGGTGCAGCTAGTGAAGTTGAAATGAAAGAGAAAAAAGACCGTGTTGATGATGCTTTACATGCAACCCGTGCGGCTGTAGAAGAAGGTATTGTTGCTGGTGGTGGTGTTGCTTTTATCCGTGCTGTTGAAGCTTTAGCAAACTTAAAAGGTGCTAATGAAGATGAAAACACTGGTATCCAGATCATCCGTCGCGCTATTGAAGAGCCATTACGTCAAATTTGCGAAAACGCAGGTATTGAAGGTTCTATCGTAGTTCAAAAAGTTAAAGAAGGTACAGCCGATTTCGGTTATAATGCACGTACTGATGTTTACGAAAACTTAATTGGAGCAGGTGTTATTGATCCAACTAAAGTGAGCCGTGTAGCCTTAGAAAATGCAGCATCTATTGCAGCGATGTTATTAACTACAGAAGTTGTTTTAGCAGACGAACCTGAAGAAGGTGGTTCACCAATGCCTCCAATGGGCGGCGGCGGTATGGGTGGTATGATGTAATACCCACCTGTAACGAAACGATTTCGTGTAAAAAAAACCTCAAAGTATAATACCTTGAGGTTTTTTTTATGCTGTATCAGAAAAGAAGCCTCACCAACACTATAAAATGCTTTAGTTTATGGGTTACGAGAAAAATTTTCCAAATAGTTCAAATGGTGGTAGGGCAAATGGCCTGAGATGTTATGATTTTTATTAATTTGCCAGTGATAATTAAAGGCAATGAACGAAATTATAGACCAAAACCATTTCATTACCCAAAGTGAAATCAATAAATTTTTATTGGCTACCCTACTTTGCGGCATAATTGGAGCTGAGCGGGAATACAGAAGTAAATCTGCCGGACTAAAAACCATGATGATGATTGGTTTGGGTGCTACGCTATTTACCATCTTATCCGTCAATATCGCGCCAAACAGTCAGGACCGTATTGCCTCGAATATTGTTACAGGAATAGGCTTTTTAGGTGCCGGAGTTATTTTTAAAGAGGAAAACCGCGTTAAAGGGCTCACCACAGCCTGTATTATCTGGATAGTTGCCGCAATTGGAATGGCTGTAGGATCAGGTTATTACGAGCAGGCCATTGGTGTTACCATTGTGGTTATGCTGGCTTTGATTATTTTCCCTTTTTTAGAAGAAATTGGCGACCGCCGTTTCACCAAGCGGATTTATCGAATTGTAAAAAAACAACATACACATGGCGATTTAGAAAGTTACGAAGAAGTTTTCAGGGAAAGCAAGTTGAAACCGCAACGTGGCAAACATCAGTTGGTAAACAACATCATTACAGGAAACTGGACAGCTACCGGCACGCCACAAAACCACCAGAAATTTGTAGAGCGAATGCTAAAAGACAAAGAAATTATAGAGTTTGATTTTTAAATTTACGGTTTGATGCGATCCGTTATTTCTCTCATCGAAATTGCTTTGTCATTGGGAATTTTAGTTATCCTCAGCCATTTAAAAAACAGTTCGTAACCCCAACCCGTGATCGATTTTTTATTTAAAGCGATAGCACTGTAGAGTTTTGGCAAACTGTAATAATCAAATGAACCACTTCCTATTTGCGAACATGCCTTTAAGTAACTGAGTAAGGTTTTATGGGCATTATCGTTAAATCCCTTCTCCAACTCATCGGAATATTTTTCAGCATTCTTAAAATCTTCCTTAACAATCATCAGTTCCAGTAAACTTAGCTGCAGCATTTCTGCTGCCTGTTTATTTTTTTTTGCATAACTGATCTGATCTTCATATTTCTTTATCCCTTTTTCAAACGCATCATCTGCAGCGGCATTATTACCAATAGTTCTGTACAAAAGCCCCACGTCGCCCCAGCTATCACTAAAATTTTGGGCCAGGGTTTCATAATCTTTAATGGCGCTAACCGTATCTTTTAATTTTAGGTAACTCTTGGCACGGAATTCAAAATCAGGAATAACGAAGTTCATAATCCTTACTCCTCCTGCAGTATCACGTTGTATCGCTTTGGTTAAATATATTATTGCCTTTTCATACTCACCTATCTCGTAAGACGCTTCACCTAAATTATTCATGAATATTTTAGATAGGGTTAGGTTTTCATTGATTTTCATCGCCTTATTTGCGAGATCAACTGATCTGTTAAATTCCTTTCGATAATAATGATTATTACTTTTATTCACTAGTGCCAGCACCATTGAGTCTGTTTTGGGCAGATCATTTTCATTTATAATCCCCAAATCAATAAACCAAAGTTGTTTTTCGTATTTACTATCAACATATTGATTCAGGTTTACAGGTTGTGTTTTAAGTCTGTTCCTGTTCAAATTAATTTTATAGAGATATGGTGCCGATTTTATATTTTCAGGCACTATCGAAATCTTATTTCCACCTAGATTTAAATCACTGGCAAAAAAATTATTCCAGCCGGCTACTGGCAACTCTTGTATTCCACAATTTTCGAGTTCAACGATATAGGCTTTAGATGGAGAAGAAAATAATCCCTCAAATACTTGTACTGAATTGATGCCTGTATTATTGCTTAAAAAGATTTTTTTAAGGTTTCCCCATTTACTGAGGTTACGGGGGAAGTTTTTCAAGTGGTTCACAGAGATTGTACGTTTTGGATTTGGATCTTCTTTCCGGTAAATCCCTCTCACAGAGCTTTTTTTCCTCGCCTCATCTATTGTAGAGGTATAAAGGTAAACTTCTTCCAGAGCAGAAAGATCTTCAATTTCATGGGGAAGTGAATCCAGATCGTTGAAACTTAAATCCAGTTTTTTTAAGGCGTTTAGTTTACCGATACTTTCAGGCAGGGTTTTAATGTTATTTGAGCCTAGCAGCAGCACATTCAATTGTGCTAAATTGCCTATTGTAGATGGCAGCATGCAAATTTGGTTATAACCAAAATTTAACACCTTTAACGATTTTAGAGAAATCAGCCCCTCTGGAAAATCACTGATCAGATTATCGTTTAAATTAATGCTTTCAAGCTTCGTTAAGCTACTAATCGTACGGGGAATTGATTGAAGATTGCAATATTGAGCTTCTAAAACAGTAAGATTTTTTAAACTACCTATTGTCGCTGGTAATTGTACCAAAGGATTGGCATTAAGCCATAAATGTTGCAAAGCCGTACAATCTCCAATTTTGGAGTTAAGCAGTTTTAATTTGTTACTGCTTAAATCTAAAAATCTTAATTTTTTTAACCGTCCTAACTCATCAGGTATTCCAGAAAAATTATTGTAATTCAGGCACAGGCTATCTAAGTTGCTGAGTTTTCCAATAGTAATGGGTATAGTACTCATTTTCGTTGAAATGGATAGTAATTTAAGCTTGCTCAGATCGCCGATTTCATCCGGCATTTCAATTGCCTCGTTGCTATAAATCTTAAATACTTCAAGATTTTTAAATTTTGAAATGCTGGCTGGCATTTTATCAAATTTCGCACCCCTTATCTCCAGGGTTTTTAAATTTTTACTGGCAGATATCGCCTGAAAAAAACTATTCGCATCGGTTAAATCCGCTGAAAAAATCTGAACATGTTCGAGTTTGCTATTTTTTAGACCCGTTGAAATATTATACTTCACCACAGGATAACCAAGGACTAAAAAATTTAAATTTTTAAGTTTTGATAGTATACCAAATCCTTGATTGTAATTTAAACTATCAAAAACAAGCTTTAATGACCGAAGGTTATCCAACCGAGAAAACCACTGGGGCAGCTCTTTTATTGATGAGCTGAGCTGTAAAGTTTCGAGTTTTTTGATCTGAAGGAGTTCAACAGGTATTGTTTTAAGATTTGAATATTCAAAAATAAGTCTTTTTAAATTGTCCAGCTTACGTAAAGTATTGAGTGCTGCAGGCAAGTCGAAATTTACCTTTCCATAAAATTTTACCGCTTCAATCTGCTTATTTGTCGAAATTGCTTCTGGTAGTACCATCTGCTCAACTGAATTCTCTCTCCAAAAAAAAGGCCCGTTAAACTGAACGGCTTTAAGGTTAATAAATTCTTTGAGTGTATTTACCAGCTGGTTAAGCTCGTCCTGATTCTTAAATTCAAGCTCCAGGTATACAATAGAAGGAAGTTTTTTGCGGTATTTTTCAAGTTTGTTGATCTCTTTTACCGATAATTTTAATCCATTTACAGGTTCTATCAAGTTATCATACTGAAGACGGTCTACAGCTGAAGCATATATTTTATCAGGGTCAGAAGGAAAATTTGAAAATGGACTTTGTGCCCTTGATAAATAAGCAAAAAATAAAATAAAGATAACGGTGCAAAAACACTTCATGAGGCTGTTTAACTTTAGAATGGCGTAAATATAATATTATCGATTTATTTAGGGCATTGCAAAAAGCAACATCCATTGTATTTGCAAAACACCATTTTTAGAGCATTCGGATTAGATTTTCTAAGGTAAAGCATTTTCATCTCCAGCCAAAATTAATTTATCCAAAATCATAAAACAATCATAGCTTTGTGTAACTATATTCATAATGATCAAGGAACAAATTTCAGTTTTCGATATTTTTAAAATAGGCATTGGCCCATCCAGCTCACATACTTTAGGGCCATGGCGGGCTGCGCAACAATTTACAGCTTCACTCGCCCTAAACAATTTGATTGATGGTGTTGAGGGCATCAAAATACTGCTTTATGGTTCGCTTGCCAAAACAGGTAAAGGCCACGGAACGGATGTTGCTATTTTACTCGGTTTAACAGGAGCTGATCCGGTAACTTTTGATGTTGATGCGGTTACCCCAACTTTCGAAAGTATTCAAAGAGATAAGGAATTAAATCTCGCTGGTCATTTAATTCTTGATTTCGATTACGATAATGATCTTCTTTTTCTTTTTGCCGAAAGTTTACCTTTTCACCCAAATGCGGTTACTTTCCAGGCATTTTTAAAGGATGGTAAAGCTTTTTCTGAGACCTATTACTCCATCGGGGGTGGTTTTGTAATCAAAGAAGGCGAAGACAATAGCAATAAAGCCCAGGTAGACCTTCCCTTTCCGGTGGAAAAAGCAAAAGAACTATTACACTGGTGCCTGTCAACAGGTTTAAAAGTGAGCGAAATCGTAATGGAAAACGAATTGGCCTGGCGCACTGAAGCAGAAACAAAAAAAGGCATTTTACAACATTTTGCCGTAATGCGCGATTGTATTTACCGAGGTTGCCATACCACAGGCTTTTTACCAGGTGGTTTAAATGTAGCACGACGGGCATTTCCACTAAATAAGCGGTTAATTGGAAAAAGTGAATATTCGGATTATAATAGCTGGGTAGAAGCCATTAGAAAAGGTGGAAACGGTTTTAATTATATTTTAGATTGGGTAAGCTGTTTTGCCTTAGCCGTTAATGAAGAAAACGCATCTTTTGGTCGTGTAGTAACCGCCCCTACCAACGGTGCTGCAGGAGTAATTCCTGCCGTATTGCAATATTTTATTACTTTTTGTGACGGCTATAGCGAAGAAAAAATCATCCAGTTTATTGCCTGTGCTTCAGAAATAGGAAGTATTTTCAAAAAAGGAGCAACCATATCAGCCGCGATGGGTGGTTGCCAGGCCGAAATTGGCGTTTCCTCAGCCATGGCTGCCGCAGCGCTAACGGAGTGCTTAGGCGGCTCGCAAAGGCAGGTTTTAATGGCAGCAGAAATTGCCATGGAACATCACCTGGGTTTAACCTGCGATCCGATAGGCGGTTTGGTACAAATCCCTTGTATCGAAAGAAACACCATGGGCGCCATTAAGGCCATTACAGCTAGTCAGCTGGCGCTACAAAGCAATCCTGATAAGGCAAAAGTAAGTTTAGATGCTGTAGTAAATACGATGTGGGAGACTGCCCTCGACATGAATGCCAAATATAAAGAAACATCTGATGGAGGCTTGGCAACCAATATTCCAATCAGTTTGCCAGAGTGTTAATTCAACATTGTTGCAATAAAATGACTCGTGTTATCGTTTTATTACAAACTTTCCGTTGACAAATCAACAAGTATTTTTACATTCGCTGACTTTATTAATTATTCATAAAAAATGATCAACTACACAAAAATCAGTGTGATTGGTTTGGCTTTGTCGTTATCTATATCAGCGACTTATGCACAAGACAATCTCGTTAATTCTTTAAAAAACAACCAAAGCGAAAACAGTACTGCTTCTTTTAAATTTACAGAAGTGATTAACCTGGCCAATACACCAGTTCAGAATCAAGGATCTTCAGGCACTTGCTGGAGCTACTCAACAAACTCATTTTTAGAATCAGAAATGATTAAAGCTGGTAAACAGCCAGTAACCTTGTCTCAGCTTTTTTCGGCCCGTAATGCCTATGTAGAAAAAGGTAAAAATTATGTGCGTATGCATGGTGCGGTTTCATTAGGCGATGGTGGCGCTTTACATGATGTAATTAACATGTATAGAAAATATGGCGCAGTTCCGCAGGAAGTATACACCGGATTAAATTACGGCACTAAAATTAATAAAACCGCAGAGCTTGGCGATATCGAAAAAGGTGTTTTAGAAGCTGTTGTAAAAAATGCAAATGGCGAGTTAACCCCAAACTGGTTAAAAGCTTATACAGGTGTAATTGATGCTTATTTAGGTGCTGTACCTGAAAACTTTACCTACAATGGCAAAAAATACACGCCAAAAACTTTCGCTCAGGAAGTGGTAGGTTTAAATGCCGATAACTATGTAGAACTTTCATCATTCAACGATCATCCTTTCTACAGCAAGTTTACTTTATTAGTGCCTGATAACTGGTCTTTCGATCAGGTTTATAATGTTAAAGTAAACGAGTTAACTGACATTATTGATAACGCTTTAAAAGGTGGTTACACTGTTGCATGGGCTACAGATGTAAGCGAAAAAAACTTCAGCTGGAAAAACGGTGTGGCTTTTGTTCCGCAAACACCTTTCGCTGATATGACCGTGAAACAAAAAGCAGACATGTTTAATGGCCCGCAGCCCGAGATGGAAATTACGCAGGAGAACCGTCAGCTTGCTTTCGATAACTATCAAACCACTGATGATCATGGTATGCACATTATTGGCCTAGCCAAAGATCAAACAGGTAAAGAATATTACATCGTTAAAAACTCCTGGGGAGCAAGTAACGATTATAAAGGATACTTATACGTAACTAAAAACTATGTAAAATATAAAACAACAGCAATTTTATTAAACAAAGCAGGTATTCCATCGGCAATTGCTAAGAAATTAGCTTTGTAATTCAATCAAAATCATTTAAGGAGCCGCAGAAGAAATTTTGCGGCTTTTTTTGTTAACCACAGAGTTCACTGAGTTTTACACAGAGAAAACACAAAGAGGCGAGCAGAAAGCGTTTGGTGAGCAAGGCAAGTTGCACTAGAGCCTTCGTCATCTCGATCCGATAGCTATCCGATGTAGCGCAGCGAAATGGAGAGATCTATAAGTGAAAATACTCTGTCCTAATCTATGTTTCCGTGGTAAATCTTAGACTCCGCTACCATTGACGTTATTTTATAAATTAATATTAATCAGTATTTTAACTATTTTGCATTTCCATCCAGCTAGGCCATAGCACGGTATCCCCGTTCTACTTAAATCCGGCCTAACAAATTTTTCGGGCTGCACTGCCTAAGCCAAACTACTAGCTTTGAAAGAAAAATTTTCAGCCGGCAGTTTTTGTTTCTTTTTGATGCCAAAAAGAAAGAGCCCTTCGGCGGCGGTGAGCCGAGGCAAGACTGCGCCGTAGGACAAGAGAAAACAATTCTACGTCACTTATATTGATTTTATACAATAAATTATTCCTCAGACTGACAAACATGATAATCTGTGCGCTCTGTGTTTTTCTCTATGGCCTCTGTGATAAAAAACCGGAATAATTTAAACCACCCCTGAATAAGTCAACACCAACCACCATAAACCTGTAGTGATAAACGATAGCAATATCCCGATCCCCACCACCAGATTAGAAAGCTTCGGATTAAGGTTATACTGATCGGCTACTACACCAGCAGTCAGCAGCGTTGGCATAGCCATTTCGAAAATGGTTATTTTGGTAATGATTCCATGCATACCTAAAACAAGTGCTACAAGCAAAACTACAAATGGTGCTAAAATCAGTTTATACAATAAAGCAAAGCTGATGTGTTTTAACTCACTAAACCAACCGCCAAATTTTAGTTGTAAACCTATCGAAAACAATGCCAGTGGACCAACCGTTCCCGCTAGTTTATCGAACAATGGATCTAACGAAGAAACATCAATAAAGCGTGGCAGGGTTAGTGCCAGCACACAACCAATAAGCGGCGGAAAGGTCAGTACCTTTTTCAGCACTACTTTCGGGTTTAACTTTTGATGCTGCGAAGAGCGGATAGCTACAATTACACCAATGGTAGATAAAAGCATGAAGGTTACCTGATCGCAGATAATGGCTATAGCCAATTCCTTTTCGCTGAAATAAGCCACAATTAAAGGGAAACCAACAAACGAAGTATTACTTAAAGAACTGGTGAGTTTTAAGCCGCCGGAAGTGGCCTTATTTATATTCCGGATACGGCTATACAGGGCAATAAATAACCAACCCAAAAGCCAGACACAAATTGGTGCCAGTGCAGGAAACAATAGATCCTTAGTCCAGGTAATATGTGGCAAATATTTAAAAGAAACAGCGGGTAGCGCTATGTAGATTATCCAGGCATTAATGCCTTTGTGTGCATCTTTAGGCAGCGATTTACTTTTTCTGAAAAGAATCCCCGCTAAAATACATAAACCTATAAGAATGAAGTTTGCCATTGCTTAGCGCAAAGATAGTTTATAAACAAAAAACGCCAATAAGAATACTTATGGCGTTTTAAATAATTTATACTGAAGGTTTTGGTTTTTTCTTTTTGTTCCAAACCTTTTTCTTGCCCTTGTTTTGAGGTCTCTTTTCTTCCACATGTGTAATTTCCATTGCAGCTATGCTTTCTGGCAATGGCATACGGGGAACTTCCTTCTCGATTAATTTTTCAATGTTATCAAACTTACGCTTATCTCTTCCGTTAACCAAGGTAATGGCCGTTCCTTTGGTTGCAGCTCTTGCTGTACGGCCAATACGGTGTACATAATCGGCCGGATCGCCAGGAACATCATAATTGATGACCAGGTCGATTCCCTCCACATCAATTCCGCGGGATAATACATCTGTTCCAATTAAAATTGGTAATCTACGGTTTTTGAAAGCCAGTAAAATATCTTCACGTTCTTTTTGTCCCAAGTCGGAGTGAAAAGCTTCGGCTTTAATACCCAATCCCTTAAAAGTTTTGTATAAGGCTTTTACTTTTTCTTTTGTCGAAACGAAAATAATACTGCTCTTGTATTGTCCGCTTTTAAAAATATCGGTTAGTAAGGCCTGTTTCTGCTGGTCGTGAATGTTATAAGCTTGCTGATCGATTCCCTCAGCAGGTTTAGCAATTGAAATGGTAATCTGCTTTGGTTCGTGCAAGATCTTACCCGCCATGGTTCTTATTTTCGGTGCCATCGTAGCCGAGAACAAAAGCGTTTGCCTTTTCTTTGGCAGATAGCTGATAATGCGAACAATGTCGTCGTAAAAGCCCATATCCAACATTCTATCTGCTTCATCCAAAATTAAATGCTGCAAATGCTCCAGTTTTAACACACCTGAAGATAAATGTGCCATTAATCTGCCTGGAGTGGCAATAATAATATCCACGCCATCGCGCATAGAACGTTTTTGCTGCTCATAAGCAATGCCATCTCCTCCACCGTAAACGGCTAAAGAACTGATATTGGTAAAATAAGCCAGGGCTTCTACCTGTAAATCGATCTGTTGTGCAAGCTCGCGTGTTGGTGCCAGGATTAAAGTATTATTATGTCTGTCAGCAGCTTTGCTAATTTTATCCATTACGGGTAAAAGGTAGCTGGCCGTTTTTCCTGTACCGGTTTGAGCGCAGGCAATCAGATCATGATTATCTAAAATTACCGGGATGGCTTGTTCTTGTATTGGAGTAGCGCTTTTATACCCCATAGCCATTAAGCCTTCGTATAAATCGGGGTTAAAATTAAAGTCGTTAAAATTCAATCTATTGTGTTTATGTCTTTTAGCAAAAGTACCTTAAAATACCGCTAATAGCAAACCCGATTTCAATATCCGTTTGCTTAGTAATTTAAAAGGCATTATTAAAGAAACTCTTCCTGTTTATCATAAAACAAAATAGCCCCAATTGCTTTAAAACAATCAGGGCTTGGAAATTATAATAGACGAAACTTAGTCTACCAGAATATCTTTTTCTGGCGTATTCGTTTCAGGGTTTTTAGGTAGTGTAACCTTCAAAATTCCATCAGCATAACTGGCTGAAATATTTTCTACTAAGACCTTTCCGTTTAAACCAAAAGCTCTTTCGAAAGTGCCATTGCTATATTCTCTACGGCTATACTTTTTGGCCGAATCAGCTTCTTCTTTAGGTTGATAGGAAATGGTTAATACATCATCTTTGGTAACCACCTTTAAATTCTCTTTAACCAAAGCAGGCGCAAAAAGCTCAATAATAAAGCTGGTTTCTGTTTCTTCAATGTTAGCTGGTACTTTTCTAAAGCCCTCGTTAAACATGCTGTGTTTATGGTGACCGAAAGGACCACCAAAGTGTCTTCCAAATCTTCCCTCTCCTGCGCCGAAGCGACTATGCATCTTGCCCGAATGGCATCTATGTTCTTTATACATTTTTTTTAATTTTAATTGTTATTATTCTGTTTATTTATCGGCCTGGGCCAATATTAATGATGAAGCACTTGCTCCGTTTTAGGGATACCCAACAGCTGTGTAATGATATTTGCATAGGGATAGGATGGCGACAAAACGGCGTAATCAAATTTTAAACCCCTTATCTGAACCAAAATGTCGTCAATAAATTTCATTGGCTCAAGCAGTGCGCTGATTAATCCTGATTTAGGTCTCTCTTCGTCATCAACAGCCTTTTTATCCTGAAAAACATTGAGCTCCTGACTGTAGGCTTTAAAGTCAGCACCTATTTGTTCTATAGGTGCTTTAAATTCATCCGAGCTAAAGAAAGTAACTTTCTCACCCCGGGCAATCAGTTCGTTCGCCATACCTAAAATCGGACTAACATCGGCCTGAGATGGATCGCTTAAAAAAAGTACCTGTGACATAATGTTATCTTTTTACTTGGTTTATACTGTCAGCAGGGCTAATCATGGTATCATCCATTTTTCTGCTATGGTGATTGTAACTATGGTTTCTATAATGTTCTTGCTGGCAATCGTCATGATAATACCTGTTTTTAAAATCTAACCGATCGCGGTATCCATGCTGAATGGCCAGTGCATTTAAACTGTAAAAAGTTCCTGCAGCAACAGCCAATGCCAATAATATTCTAAATGCTCTCATGGCGGTTAATAATTTACGTTAATGTTGTTCACTGTTCCATTGCCTTGTACGGTTGGCCTGTACCATTGGTTATCGATCGGCACAATTGGGTTATAGTTATTTTCGAAACCGTTAAAGCGGCTATAAAAATAGTGGCGACGCCTACCGATAAAGATCCTGAACATTAAACCGATCAGCATGATGGCCAATATAAATTTGAACACAAACGGTATGAAGAAAGCGACTGCACCAAGTACAATCCCGAATCCTATGGTTTTTAATATTTTTTTCATCTTTTTATATATGTTTTTATTTGTGATGAAGCTATCATGATTTCTCCCGTTATTTTGGGTTTTGAAAATCATGATGGTTTCATCTGTTATAATTTTAAAGCATTGTAATCAATTCACTTTAAACAAGTTGAATTAGCAATACTGTTGTTTTTGTTATTTATATAGGAAGACGGAGCAGCTTTATTTTTACTTTAAATTATTTTGATTTTTTTTAAAATACTTGTGTCATCCCTAGTTATGTCATCCTGAGGGTTGATTATTTCATAAAATCAATATTAAAGACAGATCTTTTGGCAAATGGTAGGCTGCGCGAGATCGTCATTCCCAACTCGATTGGGAATCGTAATGCAAGTGTTTTAAGATTCCCGCCTGCGCGGGAATGACGGCCATGCTAATGGATTCTGTCAATGGTAGCGGAGTCGAAGAATCTTTTAATAGATAATCCTTTCGGTTGTTGAGCCACCAACCAATAGAATCTTATAGAATTCATTTACTAATGACGGTTTAAAAAATCGACCCTCATTTCGATCCGATAACTATCGGATGAAGCGCAGCGAAATGGAGAAATCTGTCTTGATAGATCTCTCCACTCCGCGTTGCTGCGGTCGAGATGACGATTCGCGGAGAGGCTTTCAAGATGTTCAGAATAACGGAGAAATAGATAAAACAAAAAAGCTCCGAAGAAATTCGGAGCTTTTGCCTATTCCTTATTGCGGTGGTGACCCCATCCGCCACATCTACGTTTATATTCTTCCTTAAATTTTACACGTTCCTCTTCGTTCATCGAATCCCATTTGGCACGCATTCCCCTGGCGCGCTCACGGAAACCGCCACCACCGTGGCCTCCCTTATTGAAATTTCCGAACAATATTCTACAAAGCACAAGCAAGCCGAGAGCTTGCCAATAATTAAGTTTGCCTGCATGTGCCACCTCAGGTAAAATCCAATTCCATAAAAACATAACCACATAACCCAATACCGCTGCAATAAGCACCGCTACGGGCAAAAAGAAAATAAATTTCTTGCGACGATTAAAATTTCTATTCATCATGTCTGCAAATTTAATAGTTAATAAATTCCTGATATAAATTTTGTAAACGGTTACGCAGGTGTTTTACCGCATAACCCTTTCTTGATATTAATGTTTTGATATTCTCTCCGCTTTCATCGGCCAGCTCCTGAAAAGTGCGCTCTTCCAGCTCATTCTGAACAAACACATAGCGTTGATTTTCTGGCAGCTCTTCCAAGGCCAAAAACAATTGATCCCAGAATAGTTTCTTTAAACTTTCCTCTTCAGGTGAGTAAGCCTCGGCAAGTAAAATTTCTTTAAAATTGATTTCGCCGTCTTCACCCTCGAAAGTGAAATCTTCTAGTGATTCTTCTTTTTGTTTACGGTACTTATCGGTGATTTTATTTCTTGCCACACGGTATAGCCAGCCACTAATCTGCTCAATGGCACCAGCCTCGGGTTGGTTGCTGAGTTGAAACCAAACATCCTGTAAAATATCTTCCGCATCCTCATCCGTATTCACCCTTCCACGGATGAAACTGAATAAGCGTTTACCATAATTGGCAACCGTAGAAATGATATTTTGAGACTCGTTTGTTGGCACTAAATTTTGCTTAATAACCCAGTAAACGGATGAAACCCAATATTACTTTAAATTTTCTTAATTTTTTTCAGAAAATGGATTTTTATAAGCCAAAAGAACCTGATTTTTAGCATCTTATATCGATTATTTTTTAAGTAATCCTTCGTATAGTTTTAGATAAGTTGGTGCAGCAATGCCAAATTTTTCGGCCTCCCGCACAATATAGCCTGTTAACGACTCAACCTCTGTTTGCGGTTTCTGATTGAGATAATCGCGGTGCATGGATGAGGTAACCTCGTAGGGCATCAATTTCATCGTAGCCAATGTTTTACCAGAAATATCATCACTAATCGTTATGCTTTTGGCCAGGGCAAGGCTTTTCACTTCTTCAATTAATTTCAGAACGGTTTCAATATTTTCTTCCAGTACCTTTCCAATAGTGCTATCAAAGTAGGATGTAGAAGTGGCCGTAGGAGAAATAAATATAAATTTTTCCCAGATGGCTGTAGAAATTTTATCTGAAACCGTTACATCAATTCCTGCACCAACCATTAAATCTTTCAGATGTAAAACCTAATCGCTAAGTGATCCATCCATTCCAAAAGATAACTTCTGGATGTTGCCTGAATTTTCGATGATACCCGGCGATTTAATTTTGGAAACAATAAATGCACAGCCTTTTAAAACGTTTACATGAGGCAGGATTTCCAGAATCTCATCGCTCGCTCCAACACCGTTTAAAAGCGGGAGTAATACCGTTCTATGATTGATTAAGGGCTTTAACTTTTCGATGGTTTGCCTTAAATCGTAGCTTTTCGTACAGATGATAATGTAGTCGGCTATGCCAATTTTACTATAATCATCGGTAGCCAAATATGGCTGGGTTATAAAATTTTCGTTTTCGTTTATTACAGTTAAACCCTTGTTTTGGATCTCATTTAAATGTTCACCACGGGCAACAAAAACAGTTTCTACGTTGTTTCCGCCAGCGTATTGCTTAGACAGTAAACCTCCGAAATATCCACCTACGCCACCAATCCCGACAATAACAATTCTTGTTTTATTTAGCATGTTAATCTAAATATGATAAATAGGTTATTTCAATGCTCCGGTTGGGTTATTTCCTTTATCCACTACCGTTTTAATATTTCCTTCTAAATCAGAAACATATATTTTGCTCACGTTAAAGGGCTTTTCAGCTCCGCTATAAAAAATCCGGTCATCGGCGGTAAGAAAAACATAGGGAACATTCATACCTTTAGGTGAAATCCGTTGTACTTTTTTACTGGCCAGATCTAAAATATAAACGGCTTCACTTGGTCCTTTTAATCCATTCAAAACATTGGTATTTCCTGCATTAAAAATCAGTTTTGCTCCGTCCTTTGTATAAAAAAAACGGTTGCTACTTGCAATGGAAAATTCTTTCCCGATCAAATCGGCTATCAGTTTGGTATCGGTTAATTTTCCGGTACGATCAAAGGTGTAAAGCTTGGTAAGATCCTGTCCGATGATTTCCTTTTCATTTTTCCAGGTTGGGGCATAAACATTTATTTTAGATGCACTATCAAGCATCACATATCCGGAATTATCGGTTTTAATTACGCCTATCTTCCATAGGTTTTTACTGTTAAAAATATTGAAAGCGATCGCACGTCCATCAGGCGACCACATGGCCTGATAATAATTCTTGCTGTTTACCTGCAATTTACCCTGGCTCTTGTTTTCCATATCGGCAACCCAGATGGAACGGTTTCCGGCAGAATCGCTAAGCGTGTATGCCAGTTTATTTCCGTCAGGAGAAATAGCAGGATCGGTAGCACCACCAAACGAAATCTGTTTCATGGTATCGATACTTGTGGCTACAATTTTATCTCCATCCTGATAGGCTAGCGCGAAATTTTTACTGCTTAAAGAAACCGTATCTAAAACGGCTTTAGCATTTTCTTCTTCAGATTTATTGTTGCTGCAGGAAGTAATTAATGCAACGCACGGAATTAAAACAGAAATTAATGTGGTGCTGATTTTCGACATGTACAATTTTACAAATAGTTTTTTGTCTATTATCCAGGGATACCCTGGAGAAGCTATATTTTACTTAATACAAACTTTATGTTAGTCGATTTGCCGTGGTTCGCCTCTTCACGAGCAACAATCAATACCTACAGTTAATCTAATTTCGGTCTGTGAGGACACAAACCAAGGCAATCAAATTACAGATTAAATCTCTTCCGCCGTGGTTCGTGTCTCCACGAATCACACCATATTTAAATCTTCTTTTTATCCGCGTAACCAAATACTTTCTGCAATAAGGTAGTGCTTCTTGCGCTTAAATTGCCCCTGATTTTAAGCTCTTCCTTTGCAACTTCAACAAATAAACCATCTATTGCTTTTTGCGTAACATATTCGGTTAAGTTGGTGTTTACGGGCCTTACCAAAGGCAAGCGGTTATATTGTATAGTTAAATCGCTGTAATACCTGGTAGCATTTACTTTATTCAGGCTTGTGGTTACAATCGGACTGAATTTCTGAATCAGCTGTGCAGTGGTGACCCTTTTAAAATATTCAGTAGCAGCATCTTTATTCCCCAAAAGAATATTGGTGGCATCGGTTAATGTCATTTGTTTAATGGCAGATATAAAAATAGGCTTCGCTTCGGTAGCAGCGTCTTCGGCGGCACGGTTTAAGCTTACAATTACATTATCGCAAAGTTTGTTCAAACCGATGCTACGTAACGTTTTTTCAACCTTCTGTGCTTCGGGAGGCATCAGGATTTTAACGGCCAGGTTGCCTAAAAAGCCATCTTTAACCGAAAGCCTGTCTGCACCGGCAGAAACACCAATTTGTAGCGCCTCCTTAATCCCCTGTCCTATTTCGAAAGTAGACAGCGTTCCGGTGGCAGCTGTCGTAGTACCCGGCTTTTGGGTTACTTTTTTAAATATATCACTCAATTTAATCTGCGCGCTAACATTTAGGTTTGCAAATATCAACATGGTCATTGATATCGATAAAATATTAATCCTTTTCATTTTTTGTGTTTAATCATGCTTAGCAAAACAACTGCCATAATTTTTTACTAAAAAAAAGCCTTTGTAAATCGCAACAATGTTAAATCGCTTAAAAAGATAACCGGCAACGTAAAATATTTAGGATCATCTCTTCCTAAAAAATTAGTTTATGTCTCATCACTCAGAAATATTTTTTATACTTGAAAGATAATTCGAAATAGCTACCATATTTTTTGAGGTTTATAAAAAACACAGCTGGAAATACCCAGCAAGAAGACGCCAAACTGATTGCCGAGTATAAAAATACGGGCGATTTAGACGCGTTGGGTTCGCTTTACAATAAATATATGCATTTGGTGTTTGGGGTTTGCTTAAACTACTTCAAAGATGAAGAACTAAGCAAGGATGCCGTAATGCAGATTTTCGAAGAACTGGTAACAAAGCTGAAAATACACGAGGTACAAAACTTCAAAAGCTGGCTTCATGTTTTAACGCGGAACCATTGCTTAATGGCATTGCGAAAATCGGCGAAGCAAAATAATATCTCCATAGACGATACTTTTGTGGAAAATAGCGAGTTTGTGCATCTGGATATAGACAACACAAAAGAAACGCAGCTTACCATTATGGAAAAGTGTATGGAAACTTTGCCCGAAGAACAGCGAAAAAGCGTAGATTTATTTTATTTACAAGAAAAATGTTATAAAGAAGTGGCCGACATTACTGGCTACGACATGCTTAAAGTTAAGAGTTACATCCAAAATGGTAAGCGGAATTTAAAGATTTGTATAGAGAAAAACAGTAGTGAATAACGATTGGTTAGATATTGATGTATTGGAAGATTACCTTGATGGTAAGCTTGATGCTAAGGCTATGCATTTTGTAGAGAGACAGGCTTTAGAAGATCCTTTCGTTGCCGAAGCATTAGAAGGACTGAAACAATCGCCCAAACGCAAGCAAACGCTTTCTATATTACAAAAACAACTGTACGATCGTGTATCAGAAAAGCCTGTAAAGCGCAAACTGTGGGGCATTACCACCCACAGGCTAAGTATTGCGGCAACCGCAACTGTGGCTTTTATTGCGGTAAGCATTTTATTCTTTATGCGCGAAACCAACCGCAGGAATGCAGAACTTGCTGCACATAAAAAAGAAGGTGTGTTGGTTCAGTTAGATAGTTCAGCGAGTGTTGCTTCGATCCAACCTAAAGCCAAAGAAGATACCGTTGCTCAAAACACTACAAAGGCAGCTTTGATTGATAAAGCAATTACAGACGCAAAAACAGGTGATTTGGCAAAAAACACTAAAAAAAATCCTGTTGCGGTACAGGCAGAACAACAAGTTGATGAAGTAAAAGCGGCAAAAATTGCGACCGATAATGGTCGTGCTAAAGCGATGAGCCGTGTAGGCTTTGACAATTATAAACCAAATCCGGTTACGTTAAGTGAGACGGTGGTGGCAGCAGAACCAGCAATCGGCTCGAGTAAAATTGCATTTAGTGGCAATGTGGTAGATCAAAGTAATGGTCAACCTGTTCAGGGAGCTGTGGTAAAGTTAGCTGGCTCTAAAAATGTAACGGCAACCGATTCCAAAGGCTATTTCTATTTACCTGCTGATAGCAATGCAAAAGATAAAGACTTATTGATTAATGCTATCGGTTTTAAAGAATTGCCCGTAGCTGGTTTGCAAGACCCTAATGCGATTAAAAATGCATTGAGTGGCAATAAATCATTAAACGAAATTGCTTTAATTACCGGTTCAAACGGGCATAAAAAAGAAAGTATTGCTGCCCCTAAAATTACGCTGCGTGCAGAACAAAACCTGGATGGAAAATCGGCCGATGATATTACAAAGCCTATTCCGGTTTCCACCATTAACTACAGCCAATACTTAGAGAAAAATAATAAGCTTTATAACCCTAAAGGCCCGGAGCAATTTGTAATTTTAAGCTTTAAAGTTAAAAGCAACGGACGGCCAGCCAACATCGCTGTTATAAAATCACTGAACAAAAAAGCCGATTCGGAAGCGAAGCGGTTGATTCAGGAAGGTCCGGATTGGGTGTTACCTAAAAACGGAACTGATTTAGTAGAAATCAGCGTTAAGTTTTAATTTCCTTTTCAACAGACACAGAGGTCACGGAGATCGGTGTAAATTACAGTTAAAACCCCTTAGTGTTATTCTGTGTAAAATTCAATGGCCTCTGCCGCAAAAAAGCACAACTCATGTACAGAACCTCATACTCTACAGCAGGCAATCAAGATGAAATTCTTGAGTTTATGCAACAAAATAATTTTGTCACATTAATCGGCTTTGATGGCGAATATCCGGTTGTTACACAGGTACCGGTTCAAACCGTAATCCACAACGATTCGATAAAACTTATCGGCCACATCATGACCAAAACCGATCATTATAGGGCATTTGAGCAAAATCCGAGCGTGATGGCTGTTTTTACCGGTGCTCATGCTTATATCAGTGCATCAGTTTATGAAAAACCTGCCTCAGTTTCTACCTGGAATTATAAAACGGTTCAGGCCAAAGGCTCTATCAGACTCATGGATTCTGAAGAAACTTATCAGGTCGTAAAAGAACTTACAAATCAGTATGAAAATCCTGAAACAAGTCCTGCTGCCTTTAATAAAATGGACGAAGCATATATTCAGAAGCATTTAAAGGCAATTACAGGATTCGAAGTTTTGGTGAAGCACATCGACCATGTTTTTAAAATGAGCCAAAACCACTCAACAAAAAATCAGGAAAGTATTATAGCAAATCTGGAGAAAAGTGAAGATGCAGTTGCAAAAGAAGTAGCGAAGGAAATGAAGAAGAATTTGTAAAACTCAACTGTTTTTACCACAGAGTGCGCAGAGAAAATGCACAGAGGATACAGAGAGAATGATTAAATACTTGTCAGTCTTAGCGTAGTTTAGAACAACCACAGACAGGGAGTAGAGTTGGAATCTAAATTTAGATATATGGTTTGTGCATTCTATGGCTTTATTAACAGCGAAGCGCGTAATTCTACTGTCATCCTGAACGCAGTGAAGAATCTTTTAATGAATAGCAAAGTACAGTTAAAGATCCTTCGTTTCACTCAGGATGACATCCACAAAGTAAAGCCGTCATTTCGACCACAGTGGAGAACCCGAAGGCTCTGCGAAGCAAAATCTTTTAAATTTAACTCAACAACCTCCATTCCGGTCAATACGACCTTCTCTGTTTACTCTGTGCAAACTCAGTGCCCTCTGTGGTAAAAACAAAACATCGCTTTGCGAAAACTTCGCGTTCTTTGCGGTTAAAAACACCAAACAAAAAAGACCAAAGCTAATGCCTTGGTCTTCTGAGTATATTAAAAAATTTTGTTTTTATTTTAAGTAATAAATTACGGCATAAATAATGGCTGCTAATGTAGCCGAAACCGGAATGGTTAAAATCCATGCCCAGATTAAGTTGATGGTTACCCCCCAACGTACTGCAGAAACACTTTTCACTACACCCACACCCACAATTGAACCCGTAATGGTGTGTGTAGTAGAAACCGGGATACCGAAATGTTCTGTGATACCTAATGTAATCGCACCTGCACCTTCAGCAGCAACGCCCTCAAGTGCGGTAACTTTAGTAATTTTTGAGCCCATTGTTTTCACAATTTTCCAGCCACCACTCATGGTACCTAAAGAGATTGCTGAATAACAGCAGATGGGTACCCAAGCAGGCATAGATTCAAAATTTGGAATTACTTTCGATGCAATTAATGCCGTTGCAATGATCCCCATTACCTTTTGAGCATCATTACCTCCGTGGAAGAAACTTAATGCAGCAGAAGATAACAATTGTAGGCGTTTAAACCATTTCTCAGCAGTTGACGGCTTAGCATAACGACAAATATTGATAATGATCAATGTTAATACAACTGATATCACCATACCGATTATTGGTGCCAAGACAATGAAAGAAACAATTTTTATTACATAACCCATGTTTACAGCGTCAAGCGGACTAGCGCCTGTAAGTAAAGCATGTGTCATACCTGCACCAGCAAAACCACCAATTAAAGTGTGCGATGAACTTGAAGGAATGCCGTACCACCAGGTTAAAAGGTTCCAGATAATGGCAGCAATTAAACCTGCAAGGATAACTTCTAAAGTGATATAATTTTCGATTACCGTTTTAGCAACAGTATTGGCCACTTTGTGGTCGGTAAAATAAAAGTAAGCAGCGAAATTGAATAACGCAGCCCACAAAACCGCCTGAAAAGGCGTAAGAACTTTTGTAGAAACAACTGTTGCAATCGAGTTAGCGGCATCGTGAAAGCCGTTAATGTAATCGAAAGCAATAGCCAGAATTACAACAACAACCAATAAGGTAGTTACCATGTTTGTTTTTTATTAAGCGTTTTTAACCAAGATAGTTTCAAGCACATTTGCCACATCCTCACACTTATCTGTTGCTTTTTCTATCGTTTGTAAAACCTCTTTTTGTTTAATTAATTCAATCGCATTAGTTTCATATTCAAACAAACGCGCAACCGCTAATGTAAATACATAATCAGCCTGGTTTTCGCCGCTGTTGATACGGATACAAGCATCAGCAATTACACGGATGTTTTTGAAACTGCGTAATTCTTTAATTGCTTTATCAATATCGGTACACATTTCTACCAAAAGCTCAGCAATTTTAACAATTGGCTCGTTAATGGTGTTCATGTTGTACATCTGCATACGGTTTGCAGTACCATAAATATAATCGGCAACATCATCAACGGCTGTTGCCAATTGGTGAATATCTTCTCTATCAAATGGAGTGATAAAGTTCCTGCTCAACTCAAGAAAAATTGAATGGGTAATATCATCACCAACGTGCTCTAAGCGCTCAATTTCCTTAAAAATTGTTTTTCTGCTTTCAGCATCAGCCGTGCTAACCATTTCTAAAAGTGTTTCAGCAATTTTTAATGCATTGCTACCTGCTTGTTCGAAAAGTGGATGAAACTTTTTGTCTTGAGGTGTAAAGAACTTAAAAATATTGTTCATGTTAATTTTTAATATGTTGCAAAGCTACAAGCTCAATGTTAAGTTAATGTTAATTTCTTAATTATATTAACTAATTATTACCTTATTTAGTCAGGCATGCGTTATTTGTACACTTTCAGGTAGCTGAAAATGAAATAAATAGGTTTTTTTTTTGGGGGGGGGGGGAATTCTTCAGTTACGCTTGCCCCCCCGTTAAATGCTTTATTCCGAGGAAGCCTGTATGAAATAGCATGCACACAATAAATAGTTAAGATAACTGCTTAAATCAGGATATTCGCTAATATCGGGTTTAGCAACCGGAGTAAAATGTTCTTAGGAAAATGATTGGGATAATAATTCCACCCCCTGCACTCTCCAAAGGCTTTCGTGCGGACACATCTTTTGGTTTGGGTTTCTATACGTTTTGCTAGCTTGCTTTAATAAATTTACAGGTTTTACCGAAGAACTCCGTCAATCCCAAGGGCCAGGAGAATCAAAAAAACAGTTGTAGGAAAAAACTAATTGTACTGCCAAACCTAAACGCAGTGGTTTTGTGTTCGTAAACGTTGCCCCCGCGGCATAGAGCGGAAAAGACAATGGTTATGTATTAACTTGAGTTCGATTAATAATGTGGCTTTAGAACTATTCTTTAGGTATTTGGTACTAGTGTCGTCACCCTGATCTCGATAGCTATCGGATTCATTTCAGGGTCTTAATAGCAGGAAAGATGCTGACCACGTAGTAGCTACAAGACAATTGAAACATAATTTCTACTTGTAAAATAAATTCAGCATGACGACCGACTTAATGAATGTGTACTAAAAAACAAAGATGGAACTAACAAAGAGTGTCCACACGATAGCTCCAAAGGGGAGCCCCCCTCAGAGTTGGAAATAAACGGAACTTTGACTTTTCTTTAATTTCTTATATGATTAAAAGCCTTTCAACAAGCTCTATATTCTCTGTGATTTTCTCTGCGCACTCTTTGGTAATTCTAAATAACTTTTTACTCTTTGCGACATTCTCAGTGCTCTCTGCGGTTAAATCTAGCCACCCTTTTGTAGCGTAAAAGCAAAGGTAGTACCTATACCAGGGGTACTTCTTACCGAAATGGTTTGTTGGTGTGCCTCTAAAATATGTTTCACAATGGCTAGGCCTAAACCCGTGCCCCCTACTTCTCTTGCCCTATGGGTATCAATGCGATAAAAACGTTCAAACAGGCGCGACAGATGTTTTTCTTCTATACCAATACCGTTATCAGTAACTTCTATCAAAACCTGGTCGTGCAGTTCAAAAATCTTAATGGCTGTTTCCCCGCCATCAATGCCGTACTTAATGCTATTTACCATTAAGTTAATTAAAACCTGCCTGATCTTTTCGCGATCGGCAGAAACTAAGGTAATGGCAGTATACTTATCTTTAAAAAAGAGTTTAATGTTTTTAGCTTGGGCGCGATCTTCAAGGTTTTCCATTACCTCTTTTGCCAATTGCACAAAATCGAATTTTTGATAGTTAATTGGCGATTCTCCAGTTTCTAACTTTGATATAACGTCTAAATCATTAATTAAATAACTCAATCGCTCTACATTATTTTCTGCCTTTTTTAGAAATAAAACGGCTTGATCAGGATCATCTACCAGGCAATCCTGTAGGGTTTCTATATAACCCTGAATAGCAAAAAGCGGGGTTTTAAATTCATGCGAAACATTTGAAAGAAACTCTCTTCTAAACTGTTCTTGTTTTTTTAACAGATCTATTTCTTTTTTCTTAGCACCGGCCCATTCTTTTACTTCTTGCTCTACATCATTAATCGGATCTGAACTCACATACTCGCCAAGTGCGTCTTTTAAATCTTTACCTAATTTTAGGTTATGGATCAGCTTGTAGATGAGTTTAATTTTGGTGTAGATATACTTCTCAAGCAAATAATAAAAAACCAAAAAACTGCATAAAAACGACACGCCAAAAGAAATAGCCATGTAATACAGGCTATGCTGAAAATAAAAATTAACCATCCCAATGGAAAGACCAACGGCGAGAGCAGTAAATAGAACCAGCACACTTAATTTCATGCTGCAATTTAAAGCTTTTTATGTTAAATGTGTGTTAAGAGATAAAGGGGAATGATTCATTTTTACGCAATGTAAAAAACAAAAGAGGTTGTACCATAAGTTGTGATTCCATTCGAACTTGTCACGTTGAGCTCAGCCTGTACTGAGCTTGACGAAGTATCGAAACGCTTTGCAAGGCATTTAAACAGGTCCTTCTATAGGCTACCATTGACCAGACTTCAATAGAATGGCCGTCATTGCGAGGCACGAAGCAATCTTAAAGCGCACGCTGTTAGCGATCGTTGTAAGATTGCTTCGTCGGCTGAAAAAGCCTTCTCGCAATGACGATTCCTCGCCGGAACATAGCAATAGAACCCTCTGTCACTCATATTGATTTTAAACAATTAATTAACCCTCAGGATGCAATTCTATATCTATGATACAGCATCGTTAAAAAGCAAAAAAGCTTTCCCTTTTGAGGAAAGCTTTCTAAAATACGGGTAAGTATTACTTATTTCTTTGTCGAATCAGTTTTAGCTGGAGTCGAAGCTGCAGGTTTAGTGCTGTTTAAATTTCCGCCAAGTGGAGATGGTGATGGTGTTTTATCTAAACGCTCCTGAATAGCAGAGTTTCCAACTGCAGCACTACCGCCACTGGTTTTAGCAATTGTAGTAACGGCAAGGGTTAATACCACTATTAGCGTTAATAATACCCAAGATCCTTTTTCTAAAACATCGCCGGTACGTTGTACACCAAACATGTTACTGCCGCCACCGCCTGTAGCTAAACCCCCACCTTTAGGATTTTGTATTAAAACAAATAAGCCTAAGGCTACACACGCAATAATTAATAAAATGATTAAAAAGGTTACCATGGTAATATTATATTTTAAAATTTCTTTTCTATAGATTGGATAAGGTCGGCAAAGTAACGGCTTTTTTCCGGATATTTCAAACTTAATTTTTTATAAGTATCTATGGCTTTGTGATAAAGCATTTGCTCAATATAAATTTTAGCTAAAGTCTCCGAAACAAGGTCATAATTGTCTTCTGCGCTTTTCTTTGCCTTATTTTCATTGTCTATCTGTTCTGGCTTAGGCGGCTTGATGGTTGGATCTTCTTTTAAGAATTTCTCAATGATTTCGGCACCCTTTGCATCTTTAATTTCGGCAGAAGGATATTCTGCTAAATGATCGGCTACCTCGAAAGGAGTTTGAATGTGAAAGATATGCTCCACATACTGCTGTTGAAACTCAGCTCTTTCCTGCTGTTGGTTATTTTGTGGCTGTGGTTTTACATTACCGGCGTTAGGATGAGCATAAGGCTGAAAAATCTGCTCGTGCTCTTTACGGGTTTTAGCCAACCACCATAAAAACGTGTATGGAAGCTTATCGTCGTTATATTGTGAAACAAAATTTCTTTCAGGCTCGTCAGGAACAACAGTTTCAATTTCTGGTGCGGTTGTAACCACATCGGTACTTAACTTTTGTTCAAAAGCGAAGAAATCTGTAGCAGCTACACTTTCAATAAAAGAATCATCATCTGCAGGCAAGTCCATTAAATGGTTCTCAATGCCTGGCAGGCGGCTTGGTGTTTCTATGCTTATATCCTGATTGGCAGATGAAGGGATTTCATCTGTGGATTCACCTGTTTCTTCAAAAACTTCCGGTTCATCCTGCGGATGTTCCGAAACGACTACATTAATTTCAGCCTCCTCTTCCTGCTGGTCCTCGTGGACTGCAACCATATTTAGCACATGGAACAACACATGCCCCTGACCATATAATGCAGCTTTTGGAATAAATGAAGCATTAGCTTTGGCTAAAAGTAAATGGATAGGCTGTGAATATGGAAATTGCTGAACCATTTCCTGTAACATGGATGCATGCTCTGGCCTAACCTTTCCAGGTTGCGCGAGTAAATCTGCCAGTAGCTTTTTATTATCCATTATCAAGGTTTGCCGCTAAGTTAAAAAAATGTAGACGGGTTTTGAAAATTTTGTCTTTTAGAATCCTGCTTTATTTACCATTGCGCAAATGCACGGTTAAAAATATCTTCGGATAATTGTTTGTTAATATTTTCGATAGCCCCAGGCAATAAGGTTTGAATTGGTGCTCCATTGATCGGAAAATCGAAAAATTTGGTAAAGCTTTCTTCAAAACTTTCTTTTTCGTGTTCTTTTATGTTATTCTTATATTTTACCGAAACAGTTATAGTTAACCTGTTTGCACCCGAAGTAGGTGTGGCACTGTTTTGAAGCGCAACCGGCTTAATATCATAGCCCGTTATTCTGCCTTCAAATGATGCATCTCCTTCACCTGTTGGAGAAATAATCAATTTGGTTTGGTTCCGGATCCGGCTTTTTAACGATTCTGTAATCTGGTTACTCAATGTTGGCACCACTAACGGCGCATTATTTTCAAATACCCGAACCACCACCGTTTTCAATCCTGTTGTAGAGGCTCCACTAAATTTATAAGAGCATGCGCTAAAAACCGAAGCAAGCAGGATTAGGGTAAATATTCTAATTTTCATCATTATCGAAAATGTTATCTATGTTTTGGAAAATGTGCTTCTGCAGGAGGATTGAAATAAGCAATTTTAAAATTACAGGTTCAATTCTTTAATCTTCCTGTACAAAGTACGTTCTGAAATACCCAGTTCCTGAGCAGCAAACTTACGTTTACCCTTGTGTTTTTTTAACGCTTTTTTAATCAGGTCTGATTCTTTATCCACTAACGACAAAGATTCTTCTACTTCTTCTGCCTCGTGCGCAAAATAATCAGCATTGTTATTGTTGTTGTTATTATTATTGCCTGGTGTAGGCTGCTGAATGGTAAAAGCATGTTCCTGGCCTGACGGCAATTCTACATCGCGGTACAGCTGATTGATATATTGCGGATTATCTGCCAAAACGGTAGCGGTATTTCCGCCATGCTGAATAATTTCGGCAACTAGTTTTTTAAGCTCAACCATATCCTTTTTCATATCAAAAAGCACCTTGTACAAAATATCTCTTTCTGTAAAATCTTCTTTCGACTGAGCGTTAATCGCCATTGGCAAATTACTTCCAGCTTCGTTCGGGATATAGTTTAAAATGGCTTGCCCGGTAACATTCCGGTCTTTTTCCAATACGCAGATTTGCTCAGCAATATTTTTTAATTGGCGAACATTACCCGGCCAGCTATAATTGGTTAAAATCTGAACGGCATCTGGTTCGAGGTGTAACGCCGGACTACGGTACTTATCACTAAAATCGGCAGCGAATTTTCTGAATAATAAATAAATATCTTCTTTACGCTCTTGCAAAGCCGGTATACGCAATGGAACAGTATTTAGCCTGTAATATAAATCTTCCCGAAATTTCCCGTTCTTAACACGGTTATATACATCAACATTGGTTGCAGCAATAATGCGGACATCTGTTTTCTGTACTTTAGACGAACCCACGCGCAAATATTCGCCACTTTCTAAAATACGCAATAAACGTGCTTGTGTACCTAAAGGTAATTCAGCAACCTCATCTAAAAAGATGGTACCGCCATTTGCCACCTCAAAATATCCTTTACGGGCTTCGTGCGCACCGGTAAATGATCCTTTTTCGTGACCAAAAAGCTCAGAATCTATCGTTCCTTCGGGAATGGCCCCACAGTTTACCGCAATAAAAGCACCGTGTTTACGGGCACTCATTTGATGGATAATCTGTGAGAATACCTCTTTACCACTCCCACTTTCGCCCGTTATTAATACCGACATATCGGTTGGTGCTACCTGGCTTGCAATATCTATGGCCCGGTTAAGTAGAGGCGAATTGCCAATAATACCGAAGCGTTGTTTAATATTTTGTGTATCCATTCTTTAGATTTGAGTATAGAGCTTTGAGATATGAGACCTTACGTCCCCTTACCTTCTACCCTCCACTTTTTTAAACTATTTTACCAATTAATGTAGCAGATGTACATTTCTCGATATACACATTTGCATACTGGCCTGGTTTAACACCATCAATTGCAGGGAAAATGGCCATGGCTCCGCTGTCTCCCCTTCCGCAGTAATCGAGATCAGATTTCTTAGAAGTGCCTTCAATCAAAACCCGAACCGTTTTACCCACCCATTCTTGCAAACGCATCAATGAATGTGCCTGTTGTTTGGCCAAAATTTCCGCTAAACGGCGTTTTTTCACTTCCTCAGGAATATCATCTTCCAATTTACGGGCAGCTAAAGTCCCTGGTCTTTCAGAATAAGTGAAGTTATACGCAAAATCATATTGCACATAATCCATCATACTCAGGGTTTCCTCGTGTTCCTCTTCAGTTTCTGTACAGAAACCTGCGATGATATCGGTAGAAATTGCGCAACCCGGAATAATGTTGCGGATGGCATCAATACGATTGATATACCATTCGCGGGTATAAGTCCTGTTCATTAACTCCAATATGCGGGTATTTCCTGATTGAACAGGCAAGTGGATATAATTACAGATGTTATCGTATTTAGCAATGGTATACAAAACTTCGTCAGTAATATCTTTTGGATGTGAAGTAGAGAAACGCACCCTTAAATCCGGGCTAACCAATGCTGTTTGCTCCAAAAGCTGCGCAAAATTTACAGTTTCTGTTCCATCTTCTGATGTCCAGGTGTACGAATCTACGTTTTGGCCTAAAAGTGTAACCTCACGGTAACCAGCTTCAAACAAGCCCCTTGCTTCTTCTACAATAGAATGGGCATCGCGGCTTCGTTCGCGGCCACGGGTAAAAGGAACCACACAGAAAGAACACATGTTATTACAACCACGGGTAATGGAAATGAAAGCGGTTATTCCGTTGCTGTTTAAACGAACCGGACTAATATCAGCATAGGTTTCTTCGCGGGATAATAAAACATTAACGGCTTTATGTCCGCTTTCTACCTGCTCAATTAAGTTAGGCAGATCGCGATAAGCATCAGGGCCAACTACTACATCAACCAAACGTTCTTCTTCTAAAAATTTAGATTTTAAACGTTCTGCCATGCAGCCCAAAACCCCAACAATTAATTTCGGGTTACGGCGTTTTTCGACACCAAACTGCGATAGTCGGTTTCTAACCCTCGTTTCTGCGTTTTCGCGGATCGAACAGGTATTAATGAAAATTACATCCGCTTGGTGATAATCCCCTGTGGTTTCAAATCCAGTTTCCGATAAAATAGAGGCAACAATCTCACTATCAGCAAAATTCATTGCACAACCATAACTTTCGATATATAATTTACGGGCATCGGCTTTAATCGGGGTGTCTAAAATTAAAGCTTCACCTTGCCTTGCTTCATCGTGCGTCTTATCCTGTACTTGTAAATCAATCATTATTTAAAAAATATTGGGGATTGCAAAAATACATAAATATAATTAAAAGTGACAAATTGACATAGCTTGTTTAAATGTTTACAGTATGATTATGATAAAACAGTTAGCAGGCCCGATTAATCTACATTTTTACATACTGAATAAAGTTTTGGAAATGTAAGGTTTTATGCTTGTGGAAGACTGCAGCCCTGCTATCCCTACTGCCGATAGAAAAAATCGGTATTCATACTATCGGGTTTAGATTACAGTTGTTCTTGCTACTATGAGCGGTTTTCCATGCCACCGTCCTAACCAATTTAGCCCTTGGCGAAGCGGTACCCTGCAGGCCAGGAGGTACGACGGCCGAAGCGTACAAGCGTAGCAAAGGACCAAACGATGTTTTTTTTGCACAGTCTTTGCGCTCCTAAAACCACTTTTACAGAAAACAAAGTGTATTAGTGCAATAGGATAAAAGTTTTTTTGGAAATGTAAGGTTCTGTGCCTTTGGATGACTGCAGCCCCGCCCCCGCTTCTGCCCCAATTGAAAAAATTGTGGCATCCCGCTAAGGTCGGGTTTAGATTACAGCTGTTCTAGCCACTATGAGGGGTTTCCGTGCCTCCGCTTTAACCAATTTAGCCCTTGGCGAAGCGGCACCCAATGTCATCAAGTTAAGGCCTCGGCTTAGGTAGGCATAATTTAACCACAGATAAAAAGGATGCACACAGATATAAAAATCCGTGTTTATCTGTGTACATCTGTGGTTAAAAAACTTAAATTGATAATATTGATCGGTACGCTGCAAGTTCGGAGTACGGCGGCCGAAGCGTACAAGTGTAGCAAAGAAACAAACGATGCTCAAGAAAATAATTTTAACAATAAAGTACCCAACAGTATCTCCTCTTTGGTCTTTCTGCTTTAGTCTTTTGCCTTGCCCCTAAAAAAACCTTTCGCTCTTCTATATGTTACGTATTGATAAGCCATAATAAATGACAGCTCAACATAAAAATAAAATTTGGATCTGGATAGGAAGCATATTCGGCATATTGGTTTTAATTGTTGCATTTGGTGCTATGTTTTTAAGCGCCAGATGGAAGCCTATATTAACCGAAAAAATTAAGGCGGGTGTTTACAATGGCTCTCATCATTTATATAGAATCGATTTTAAAAGCATTAACTTAAATGTAATTACAGGCAGCTTAGCCTTGCGCGACGTTGTTTTAACACCCGATACGGCTGTTTTTGATAGCTTAAACAAAAAACAATTGGCTCCCGCCCATACTTTCGAACTTAAATTAAAGAAACTGCAAATTAGCCGTGTAGGCATATTAACGGCCTACTTTAAAAAGCGGATAGATGTAAATGAAATTCTTTTACAAAAGCCATCTATCAACATGATTTTTAACAAAGTAACCAGGAAACCCGATAGCATAAAAGATGAGAAATCGCTTTACGAACAGATTTCGAAAAACTTTAAATCGGTACATGTTAAAAGCATTAGAATTGTAGATGCAGATTTCGATTACATTAATAAAACCGCAGCAAAAAAAACAAAAAACTCGATCAAACACCTCGATATTAACATTAATGATTTTTTATTGGATTCGCTTTCAGGCAGTGATACAACGAGGTTTTACTATACAAAAGATGCATCATTTCAGATTGCAGGTTATAAATCGGTAACGAAAGATAAAATGTACTCCATGAAAGTGGATACCATTAAAGGTTCTACTGCATCAAAAAAAATAGCGGTTAGCGGATTTAAACTTACGCCATTGTACGATGAACTTACTTTTACAAGAAAATACAAGATCCAGAAAGACCGGTACAATTTAAGCTTTGATAAAATAGAATTTAATGGCGTGGATTTTATTGGTTTAAATACAGACGAGAAACTACATGCAAAATCGTTGAAGATTGGTCCGGCAAATGTAGAAGTATTTATGAGCCGCGAATCGCCACCGCCGCCGGGCTTTGATAAAGGCCAAAACTATCCCCATATGGCATTGAAAAGGTTGAACATGCCCATCCTGATTGATACGGTAAAAATAAGAAACGTTGATGTTAAATATGCTGAGTTCAACCCGGCAAGTAAAAAAACCGGATCAGTTGATTTTAAAGCATTAACAGGAAACATTTTAAATGTAACCAATGATAGCTTACAATTGCTTAAAAAGAACCATGCCCTGGCAGATTTAAACACACTTTTAACGGGCGCCGGAAAGCTGAATGTAAAAATCGATTTCAACTTAACCGATAAAAATGGCGCTTTTACCTACAGCGGGCATTTGGGCAAATTTGATATGAAAAACCTAAATCCATTGTCTAAAGCGCTGGGGCTGGTTGAAATAGAAAGCGGCAACATACAACAGGTTGATTTTAAGGCGAACGGAAATTTAAGATCTGCAACGGGATCGATGGGTATGTTGTACACCAATTTAAAGGTGAAATTACTATCGGATAATATTGATGGAGAAGGAACCAAGAAAAAAGATTTCCTGTCTTTTTTGGCTAACACCATTTTAGTTAAAGATGAAAATCCACAAAAAGGTGAAGCGCCAAGAACGGCAAGCATGACCAACACCAGGATTAATTCGGCTTCCTTTTTTAACCTGATGTGGAAAACAGTTTTCGTGGGGATAAAAGATATTGTAGGCGTTGGCGTAGTGCCCGAAAAGAATCCGGTAAAACAGCAAAAAGTAATTGCAAAAAAAATAAGGGAACAAAAACGGGCCGATAGAAAGGCAGCAAGAAAAGCCAGGAGAGAAAAAAACTAACCTACATTTTTCAAATATATGTTTATAACCGTATATTGCTAATAAAACCACAGCCTTTCATTTTTTAATGCCTGATACCAGAAGATACCGTTATAAAGTTTTTAAATGGATTGCTTGTACATTACTCAGTGTTTTTATTGTACTTGCAGGTATAGCCTGGTTGTTAAATGTGAAGTCGCGCCCGATTTTAACCGACAGGATTAAAACACTGCTCTATAAATCAACCGATAGTTTATATACGATTAGTTTTACCAATGTCTCTACAAACGTTTTTACAGGCAATGCCACTTTACAGAACGTAAAAATAACACCTGATACCAATCGGTTTAAGCAGCTCATTGCCTTAAAAAGAGCGCCAAACAATTTATATACTATTTCTTTAAAAAAACTGGTGGTGAAGCGCTTCCACCCGTTAACCTTATACCGCGAAAAAAAACTGCAGGTAGGGGAAATCATATTTGATAAACCTGAGGTAACCATGGTGAATCAGCAATTTGCTTTTAATGAAGGACGTGCACCCAGGCCGATTAAATCACCTTACGAGATTATCTCCAAAAACCTGAAAGAGTTTAGCATTAAAACCATCCGTTTTAAAGATGTAAGCTTTAAGTATGTGAATAAAAATGTACCCAATTCGGTACCTTTCGCTATTGATGACCTTAACATTACGCTAACCGATTTGCTGGTTGATTCTACCTCTGCAGATGATCCGAGCCGATTTTACCTGCTAAAAGATATCGTAATCAACCTGAATAACTATGTGTACCGCACGCCTGATAAAATGTACGACATTAAGCTTGATCAGCTTGATTTCAGGGCTACTACAGGTAGGCTAAGGATAAATAGCTTTGCGCTGGTTCCATTATATGATGAAATGAAATTCGGCAAGGTTGCAGGTTATGCCAGAGAACGTTTTGATATTGGCATGCGCGACATTATGCTCAATGGTATCGACTTACCGCTTTACATCAGCAAACAGGAGCTGTGGGCAAAAGAAATGGCCATTGCTAACGGTTTTATATCTGTTTTTAACCAAAATGGGCTTCCAGGTAAACCACAGGAGAATAAGATCGGTAAATTTCCCCATCAGCTTTTGCAGCTTGTTCGTGCGCCTATTCTGATCCAGAAAATCCAGTTGAAGGATGTAAACGTTAACTATTCGGTTTTTAACAGTGAAAGCAATCAAAGAGGGCGGATCAGTTTTGAAAACACCTCGGGTATTATAAAAAATGCCACCAATCTTGATAATATTAAGGCCATAAACCCGATAATGGAAGTTAACTTAAATACTTATTTATTTGGCCAGGGAAAACTTGATGTGAACTTTATGTTTAATCTTACTGCTAAAGATGGTGCATTTTCTTACCACGGAGTTTTACACAATTTTAATGCGCGGGTTTTAAATCAGATTACCAAACCACTTGGCCTGGTACGTATTAACCGCGGGAATGTAGATAAATTGAAGTTCGATTTTAAAGCAAACGATTCAGGCACAAAAGGAAAGGTAGCATTCTCTTACTACGACCTTTCTGTTGCATTGATGAAAAATGATCCCGAAAAAGACCACCTGGTTACCCGCGGTTTTCTTTCTTTCTTAGCCAATGCTTTAATCATTAAATCGGAGAACCCCGGTGCAGATGGCAAGCTGGTACCTGTAGCCGTAAATTACAGCAGGCCTTCAAATTCCTCTTTTTTCAACATGATCTGGAAGAGCCTTTTTACAGGCATAAAATATAGCATCGGTATTACGGAAGAAAAGCAGAATGAAGTACGTGAGCATATTGCAAAGTTTAAAGCCATGCGGGCTAATCATTTACAACGAAAACAGAAGCGTTTAGAACGCCGGATAAAGCGTGAACGGGAACAAAATGAAAAGCGATAACATGTTGTAACCTTTTCTTATCTTTATTATCTAAACCTTAAACTAAAATTTATGATTATTGCCCTCGTTATTATCGGATTTATATTTCTTATCGGGATTTTCTTTTACAACTCGCTTATTGGGAAGAAAAACCAGGTAACAAATGCCTTCTCGGCCATTGATGTAATGCTTAAAAAACGGTTCGACCTTATTCCAAACCTTGTTGAAGTGGTTAAACAGTATACTACTTACGAGCAGGGAACCTTAACCAAAATAGTTGAGCTGAGGTCAAAAGCAGGTTTACCGAATATCAGCAATGCAGAAAAAGCAGATTTAGATGCACAATTGAGCAGCAATGTGAGGGGTTTAATGGTCAACATTGAAAATTACCCTGATTTAAAAGCCAATACCAATTTTATTAACCTGCAAACCACCTGGACGGAAAGCGAGGAACAGATTGCCGCTGCCAGAAGAACCTATAATGCTTCGGTAACGGATTACAACAATTCGATTATGATGTTTCCAGGCAGTTTATTTGCAGGGATGCTGAACTTTCAGCCAATAGCCGTTTTAGAAACCGCAGCAGAAGAACGTAAAAACATCAGCGCAAAAGAACTTTTCAATAACTAATGTCGTTCGATATTGCAAATAATGTAGCCTTACAGCAAGTTTTGGCTACAATGGAGGTAGAACGCAAAAGAATTGCCGGTACCCAAACCAAAGGCTATATTTTTATTGTTACTGGTATTATGCTTGGCATTTTGGGCTTCGTTTTGGGTTTTACTATTCCTGCTGTAATCGCTGGCCTAATACCTATCATTTATGGTGGTGTTTTGTTTTTCAAAATCAACGATTCTCTAACAGCTTACCAAAATGCCTATAAAACGAATGTAATTGGTGCTGCCCTTAAATTTTTAGACGAAAGTTTATCGATTAATCCCTACCAGGGAATTGAAGCTTCGGAGTTTATGTACACACAGCTGTTTAGCAACGAGCCTGATCGTTACAAAACAGAAGATTTAGTAATGGGATGTGCTGATAAAACCCGGTTTTACTTCGCTGAAGTACATGCTGAATATAAAACAGTAACCCAAACAAAAGACGGAACCCGAACAGAGTGGCACGACATTTTTAGAGGGATCCTCTTTGCTGCCGATTTTAATAAGAAATTTAATGGTGTAACCATCGTCAGGACAAAAGACTTCGGAGCAGCTTTTGGTGCATGGTTTTCAAAAAACCTGTTTTCTTTTGGCCACAATGACGTTATTCAACTGGAGAATGTAGGATTTGATAAGACCTTTGTAACTTATGGTTCAGACCAGGTCGAATCCAGGTATATCCTTACACCCGCCATGATGGAACGGATATTAAACCTCAATCATCAAAGCAAGTATAATATCAGTTTATCCTTTATCGAATCGAGGATGTATATCGCTTTCCCCTTGAACCGGAATTACTTTGAGGCACCGGTTTTTAAATCTTTACTAGATCCCGAAACTGTAAATCAGGATATTTCTACCATAAAGTTTATGTATGAGATTGTTAACGAGCTGGATCTGAATACAAGGATTTGGGGTAAGGAATAACAGATAGGGTATTCCCAAGAATTAAAAAAAAGTCGTCATCTCGACTGGAACGCAGTGAAATGGAGAGATCTGACACGATAGATTTCTCGACTTCGTTGCACTCCGCTCGAAATGACGACAATTCGAGTGGAGCTTTATATCGGAAGTTTAGCAAGGCAGGGCTCAGATTTACGAAGGTTCCCGGCACATGGGCCACTTGAAACTTCGTAAGTCTTCGGCACTAGCTCAAATGTTTTTTTACAATTTCTTCTAACGCAGCAATATCAAATGGTTTCGACAGGTAACTATCTGCGCCGGCTTCATCGGCTAATGAAGATATATCATTATTGGCCGAAAAATAAATTACCGGAATATGCTTTAAATCAGGATGGCTTTTTAAAGCTCTGGTTGCCTGTATTCCTCCCAGATCGGGTAACCAATTATCCATAAAAATTAAATCAGGCATATATGCTGCAACCTGTTCTTCTATATTATTGGCATTTTCAGATGTCTTTATCTCATACCCGGCATCTTCCAAAATAAATGTACAGAGATCAAGGATATCCCTATTATCATCAAAAACAAATATTTTTTTTGTAACTATCATATTAACCTCCGAAAAAGCAATTAATCATTTAACTTATTTATATAATCAGCCATATCGTGGCTATCCAATATTACATGCGGCTTAACATTAATAACCGCCTGTTGCGGCATATACGGCATTATGGCCGTATTTGGATTCTGTATAACTACACTACCACCATAATTGTTTACACTTTTTAACCCCTCTACCCCATCAGCATTAGATCCTGAAAGTAAAATACAGACCAGTTTTTCTCTAAAAACCTCAGCTGCTGATTGAAAGGTAACGTCAATTGATGGTCGCGAATAGTTTATTTTTTCAGAGTAATCTAAAGATATACTTCGGTCTTCCTCTATCAGCATATGGTAGTCTGCAGGCGCTATAAAAACTTTACCCGGTATTAAAAACTCCTTCTCCTCTGCCTCACCAACGGCCAATGTTGTCCGCGATTTTAATAAATCGGTTAACAGAGATTCGTTGCTTGCCTTACGGTGAACCACTATTATAATAGGGAAACGAATATCGTTGCGTAAGGCAGGAAAAATTTCGAGCAAAACATCTAAACTACCGGCCGAACCGCCAATAATTAATGCACTACAAGGGGTAGAACCTACAGTTTCCGCCATATTTTCTCCATTTTAATCCTTTTGTATTCTTTAGCCTTCGGCCAAAACTCCAAACTTTCTTTGCTGCCCAAAGCAAGATAACCCAATTTTTCTATACTACCATCAAATAGGTTAAATACTTTATGCTGCAATTCTTTATCGAAATAAATTAAAACGTTTCTACATAAAATTAACTGAAACTCATTAAAAGAATGATCAGAAGCCAGGTTATGGGTAGAAAAGATCATCTTCCGATTTAAACTTTCATCAAATTTGGCCAAAGAGTAGTTCGCGGTATAATAAGTAGAAAAATCTTTTAAGCCCCCTGATTGCAGATAATTTTCGGAATATTGCTTTAAATAAGTTAATGGAAACATGCCTTTTTTTGCTTTTTCTAAAACCGATGGATTAATATCGGTAGCATAAATGAGCGACTTATGAAGCAAATTAAGTTCTTTTAAAACAATAGCAAGCGAATAAGCTTCTTCTCCTGTAGAGCAACCCGCCACCCAAATCCGGATAAAGGGATAGGTGCCGAGTACAGGAAGTACATCATTCCTTAAAGATTTATAAAAGGAAGGATCGCGGAACATTTCGGTAACATTAACCGTGATTTCCTCTAAAAAACGTTTGAAGTATTGCTTATCTGTTCTAACCGTATAACGAAATTCGGCGAAACTCACAAAATTATCCAGTCCATAAAGTCGTATAATCCTTCTTTTGATCGATGCATGAGAGTATTCCAGAAAATCATAACCATGACTTTCTAAAACATCATTCAACAGGATTTCAACCTGTTCGTTATCTATCACATCACTGATCACCTGCTATTTTGTAAAATTTTCTATTTGCGTTAATAACTCATCAACATTTATCGGCTTTGAAACATAACCCGATGCACCGGCGCTTAAGCAACGCTCCTTATCACCCACCATGGCCTGGGCGGTTACGGCTAACACAGGTATATCCTGCATTTTAGCCGATTTCTTCATCACAGCAATAGCCTGATAACGATCCATATCCGGCATCATCATATCCATTAAAACAATGGCAACATTATCGTGCTTTTCTAAAATAGAAAAACCATCTTTGGCACTTATAGCAGATAAACAATCAAAACCTTTGGCCTTTAAAACAGCTTTTAAAGCAAAAATGTTTCGGTTATCATCATCAATTATGAGAATTAATTTTTGAGGCATAAAAATAAAATGGGTTATGATGTATGATGATTTTCGTATAACCAAACTCTTAATAACGAGATCAGCTGATCCATATCTACTGGTTTGCTGATGTAATCGGATGCACCTGCAGCAATACATTTTTCACGATCACCCATCATCGCTTTTGCGGTAACAGCTAAAATTGGCAGGTTGCGGTATTTGATATCCTGTCTGATGGCTGTTGTAGTTTCATAGCCATCTAGTTCCGGCATCATCATATCCATTAAAACAACATCAATTTCGGGATTTTCATTTAATAGTTTCAGGGCTTCCTTACCATCAATGGCGGCCACTACTTTCATCTGGTGCTGCTCTAACATTTTGGTTAAGGAGAAGATATTGCGCACATCATCATCCGCTACCAGAACCGTTTTTCCAACCAATACATCCTGTAGTTCGGAAAACTTTTTAGGCGTTTTGTTTTTCTCCTTGCTTTTTTCTTCTACCAGGTGCAGGAACAGGCCTGCTTCATCCAGAATACGTTGATAAGAATGTGCCGTTTTTACCACAATCGAATCAGCATATTGTTTAATCCGGTTTTCTTCTCCTTTTGAAAGGTTTTTGCCAGTAAAAATAATGATCGGTAAGTTCTCTAAACCAGGTGTTTTCTTAACCACGTCAAGTGTTTCGTAAGCATGCTTATCCGGAATGCCCATATCTAAAATCACACAGTTAACCTCTGGCTTATGCAAGGCAGAAACACCTTCGTTTACCTGATTAACAATTTCCGTCTGGATATTAAAATTGCTTAGAAAATAACTTAACGCCTTGGCATGTTGTTCATTTTCTTCTACAATAAGTACTTTTTTCGGATGACGGCTTAAGGCATGCTCCAATTTTGAGAATATCTCTTGCATGTGCTCAAAGGCAAAAGGTTTATTAATAAAATCTACCGCACCTTTTAACAAGCTTTCTTTCTTTACCTGCAAAGAAGACATAATGTGTACCGGAATTGGGCGTGTTGAAGGATCCGATTTCAGCTCTTCCATTACCTGCCAGCCATCTTTAATAGGAAGTTGGATATCCAGTAAAATAGCAAGCGGCTTAAAAGTCTTCGCCATTTCAATCCCTACATCACCGCGAACAGCTACCAAACCTTTATAGTTTCTTTTGCGTGTAAAATCTAAAAGAGTCTTAGCAAAAGGCGTATCGTCTTCAACAATAAGAATTACCTTATCATCGGGTTGAATGTTATCGCGATCGTCCTCAATTTCTTGTGGAATATTGTTAACCGTTAAATGGCTAACTTTTTTTACCGAAGTCTCTAAGGCCATTACAGGTTTCTCTTCTTGGGGTACTACACCTTCAAAACCTTTATTTTTATCAATGGGTAGGGTAAGTGTAAAAACACTTCCTTGTCCCTCCGCACTTTTTAAATCAATATATCCGCCTAACAGTTTAGCCAGCTCTCTGCTAATAGAAAGCCCCAGACCTGTGCCACCAAATTTACGGCGCGTAGAGCCGTCGGCCTGTTGAAAGGCTTCGAATACCATGCCTTGCTTTTCGGGCGCAATACCTACACCTGTATCAGTAACTTTAAATACCAGCGCACCTAATTTTTCATTTGTATTGATATTCAGGGTTACCGTACCTACCGTAGTAAATTTAATGGCATTTGAGAGCAGGTTTTTAATAATCTGCTCCAGGCGCATTTTATCGGTATGAAAAAACTCAGGAACTTCTGCCGATTTTTCGATCACAAAGTTCAGGTTTTTGTCTTTAGCTAAAGGGTTAAATAGCGAACGCATTCCGGAAATGATTTCGTCAACCTGAATATTTGTCCGGTCGAGTTCCATTTTACCTGCCTCAATTTTAGAAAGATCCAGAATTTCGTCTATCAAACTTAAAAGGCCCTGACCAGAGCTTTGAATAACCTCTGCATATTCCTGGTGTTCGGGATCCATAGCCTCATTTTCGGCCATTAATCTTGATAATAACAAGATTGAGTTGAGTGGTGTTCTTAACTCGTGCGACATATTGGCCAAGAATTCTGATTTATACCTTGTACTCAGTTCCAGCGCTTCTGCTTTTTGCTGAATCTCAATATTCCGTTCCTCAATCAGTTCATTTTTTTCTTCCAATAAGCTGCTTCTTTCTTCCAGCTCCTGGTTACTCTGCAACAATTCTTCTTGCTGTACACGTAATTCTTCTTCGCTGGCCTGAAGTTTCTGTGCCTGTGCTTCAAGCTCTGCATTTAAACCTTCCAGTTCATTATGCTGAACCTGCAGTTCTTCTGATTGTGCCTGTGTTTCTTCCAACAATTGCTGCAGTTTTAGCCTGTTCTGTGCGCCTAACAATGCGGTACCCACATCAGATAAAACCAGGTTTAAAAAGTGTAATTGCAGATCGCTGTACTTACCAATTGTGCCCAGTTCTAACCCACCTATTGAAATTTCATTTCTAATAATTGGGAGCACAATTACTTGCGCTGGTTTAATATTTCCAGTGGCATGCGTAATGGTTAAATCGTTCTGCGGAACATCGTCCAACAATATTGGCTTACCTGATTTAACCGCCTGGCCAATTAAGCCCTGGCCAAGTTCTAAACTTTGGGTTAGATTTTGTTTCTTTAAAGCATATTGCCCCTTTAAATGCAGGTATCCATCATCTTTAAATAAATAAATGGCCCCTACCTGGCTTTTGGTATAATTAGCCAAAAATTCGATAATATCTTCTGCCAGATGAAAGACGTCTTTTTCGCCAACCATTTTCACGTTTAGGTTAGCAACGCCTGTTTGCAGCCATTCATTCTCTTCTAAAGTATCGAAAGATTTTTTCAATGAATATGACATGGTATTCAGCGACTCAGAAAGTTCGCCAATATCATCCTGGCTTTGGCTATCGAGTTTTACACCATAATTACCATTAGAAATTTGATAGGCAATTTCCTTAATGGCAGCAATACGTTTCTCCATCTCGTATTTTTTATCTTCAATTTCCTGCTGAAGTTTAACACGTTCATCAAAATCAATTGATACTCTCCGATAAAAAAACAAGGTGATAAGAATAGCAAGGAGCGCTGCAATTAAAATCAGAATCGGGGTATAAGAGGTAAGTTTATTTAATTCATTGGTTCTTTCTTCCAGAAGCCTTTTCTCTTCGGTTACTATTTTACTTACAACAGCCCTGGCCTCATCCATATAAACCTTGCCCTGAAATAAAACAGTCGGATCAATAGCACCGCCCAAAGTTTTAATCTCTATGGTGGATTTAATGATATCCAATCTTTTAAAAAGAATATTTTTAAGTGTTGCTATATTTTTTTGCTGAATGCTATTATCTTTTGTATCAAGTTCAACTTTCTTTAGTATCAAAGCAGCCGAATCGCTGGCGCCATAATATGGAGTTAAAAACGTTTTATTTCCAGTTAATAAAAAACCCCGCTGACCTGTCTCGGCATCTTTTAAATAGGATATAATATTCTCAGCATTTAAAATAACCTCGTCGCTATGTTTAACCAGGTCGGTGCTTTTAATAAGGTTGCCGATACTTACATAAGAGGCCAGCGAACTGATAAATAGAATAATTAGCGATAAGCCAAGGCCTAAACGTAAATTACTTTTAAGAGTTGTTTTCATTATATGGATTAAGGATAATTAAACTTGATTTTTAAGGACTTCTTCTTCTGTAGTAGGGATAATAAAATAAAATTCAGAACCTTCATCCGGCACACTGTTTACACCGATTGTGCCTCCATGACGGTTAATGATTTCTGAACAGATATACAAACCAATCCCCAGTCCGTTAAAGCGGTTACTGTTGTCTTCTACCCGATAAAATTTATCGAAAATTTTATGCTGCTGTTCTTTTGAAATACCTATTCCAAAATCTTTTACAGCCACATAAAGTTTTTCATCTTTAATGTGTGTGATTACATTAACCTGATTGGTACCCGGGGCATATTTAATGGCATTGGTAATAAAATTGATGACCACCTGCTCCAGGCGCATTTCATCACCAAATATCATTTCGTCTGTTTTGCCCAGTTTACTGATCTTAAAATCGGGATTAGATTGCTGCAACATTTCTATCGCATTATTTACCATGTTATCAGCACAAAAGCTTTTCATGTTAAACTTCATTTTTCCGCTTTCAATTTTTGAGATATCGAGCAGATCGGCAATTAATTCGTTTAGTTTTTCGAGTTGGATACTCGCCTTTTCGAGATGATTCTGCGCCATGGTTTTATCATCCCTGTTAATACTACGCTGCAACAACTGGATATAGCCCTTTACACTTGTTAAGGGCGTTTTAAGTTCATGGCTGGCTATGCTGATAAATTCGTCTTTTTTATGTTCGGCCTGTTTCCTGAATTCAATTTCTTCGAGCAGTTTTTCCTGTACCTCGTTAAGCTTTCTATTCTGCTCGTAAATGCGATAAAACGTTTTTATTTTAAGGAGCAGCACATTAATATCAACTGGTTTGGTGATGTAATCCAATCCACCGCTCAGGTATCCTTTTGTAATAAATTTTAACTCTGTATTTACTGCAGAAAGAAATATAATGGCGGTATCTTTTGCCTTGCTAAAACCAGAAATGGCTTCAGCTACCTCAAAGCCGTCCATATCTGGCATTTGCACATCAAGAATAATCAGGACGTAATTATTTTTTAATACTTTTTTCAGGGCTTCTTCGCCAGATGATGCGGTATCAACCTCAAAATTGTGTGCCTGGAGTACTTTCTGTAACGAGATCAGGTTTTCAGGCCTGTCATCAACTATAAGGATCATCTTTATTAAAACAAATAAGAAGCCGGGATAATTAGTTTGGTTTTGAGATAAAAATCTCATTAACTGTAAACAAACAGTTCGCTTTTAAAAAAGTTTTGATTTTTTTATAAATTACTTGAATTAAAAGTATCTCCCTGTTTAATATCTCCTGTTTCAAAGCCTTTTTTAAACCAATACATCCGCTGCGCAGAGGTACCATGGGTAAAAGAATCGGGTTTAACTTCGCCTGTTGCCTGTTTTTGCAATTTATCATCGCCTATGGCATTGGCAGCCGTTAGCGCTTCTTCTATGTCGCCTTCATCCAATTTAAAATCTTTAAGGTTCTGGGCATTGTGTGCCCAAAGTCCCGCAAAAAAATCGGCTTGTAGTTCTAATTTTACCGATAAACGATTGTATTCTTTTTCGCTAACCTGGCCACGTGCCTGGTCTAACTTTTCCGAAATTCCCAATAAATTTTGAACGTGGTGGCCAACTTCATGTGCAATTACGTAGGCCTGGGCAAAATCTCCGGCAGCACCGAAACGGTTTTTTAATTCATCATAAAATGATAAATCGATGTATACTTTATGGTCGCCAGGACAATAAAAAGGACCAACCGAAGATTGCGCATAACCACAGTTGGTTTGTACACCATCTCTAAACAACACTAATTTAGGATTTTCATAAGTTTGATTCATTTTTTGAAATTCCTGCTCCCACACTTCTCTGGTAGATTGCAGAACGTTGGATACAAAGCGACCTTCAGCATCTTCTGGAACGCCAGTTTTTGCTTCGGTTTGCTGCCCGGTACCTTCCCCAGGCAATTGACCAACTAATCCTGTCAAATCTTTTCCGAAGATAAGCCCCAATACCACTACAATGATACCGATACCGCCACCCAGGATCGTTTTGCCGCCACCGCCAGACCGCCTGTCTTCTACATCTTCACTTCCTTTACCAAACCATTGCATAATTTAATTTTTTAATTTAATGATTAACCTTAATTATGGGATAATTGTTATGCTAAAGTATAAATTATTTTTATTGATTTTTTCTTTTGCGCTTTGACAAAAAAAGAAGCCAAGTTTAAAACCTGACTTCTTGTATAATCTCCTTTATTCCTGAAGGATAAACTAGCTATTAAAAACAGCTATTGCTTTTGCTATTCTTGCTTTAGTTTCTTCTGCGCCTAACAATAAGGCTATATCGAATACCCCTGGTCCAAATTTACCACCCACCAGCATAATGCGGAAAGGCAACATCAATTCGCCCGGTTTAAACCCTTTTTCTTCGGCCAGGGCTTTAAAAGCTGTTTCGGTTGTAGATGCATCAGTTAATGTTAAGCTATCGGCGAAACTGTTAAAGAAATCAGCTTTGTCGGCTGTCCACTTTGGTTTTACCGAATTCACATCATATTCTGCCGGTGAAGTAAAGAAATAACTACTCTGCGCCACAAAATCTGGCAATAAAGTACAGCGGTCTTTAATTAGATCGATAACCGTATTTAGAAAAGTATCATCGTTAACTTCAATACCTGCTTTTTCGAGCTCAGTTTTAACGCCCGGTGCTAAACGTTCGGCGCGCTCCGCTTTGATCCACTCATGGTTATACCATTTGGCTTTTTCGAAATCGAATTTTGCGCCTGCTTTACTAATTCTTTCTATCGAGAATTTTTCTTCCAGCTCTTTTAAAGAAAATAGCTCCTGGTCGGTACCATCATTCCAGCCTAAAAGTGCCAGCATATTAATAAAAGCTTCGGGCATGAAACCCATTTCTTTAAATCCCTTGGTTATATCGCCTGTTTTAGGGTCGGTCCAGTTCATGGCATAAACCGGGAAACCTAAACGGTCGCCATCGCGTTTGCTTAATTTTCCATGTCCATCTGGCTTTAAAATTAAAGGCAAGTGTGCCCATGCAGGCATATCCGTTTCCCAGCCTAAATATTTCCAAAGTAAAATATGCACAGGTGCCGAAGGCAACCATTCTTCTCCTCTAAAAGCATGACTAATTTCCATCGCCTTATCATCAACTACAACAGCTAAATGGTAGGTTGGCATTCCGTCGGCTTTTAACAATACCTTATCGTCAACTAATGAGGTTTCGAAACTTACGTCACCACGGATTAAATCATTAAAATGTACAATTTCATCGGCTGGCACCTTAATACGGATCACGTGTGGTGTTTTGGCCGCTAATAACTCTTCAACCTCATTAATGGTAAGGGTTAAAGAATTGCGCATCTGCATACGCGTGGCCTGCCCATATTGGAAATTAGGAATTTCTTTACGTTTGGCATCTAAATCTTCAGGGGTATCGAAAGCATAATAAGCGTAACCATCGCTAATTAACTGTTCGGCAAATTTGCGATAGCTGGGTTTGCGTTCGCTTTGACGGTACGGGCCATATGCGCCTGGGCGTGCAGGACTTTCATCTGGCGTAATGCCGCACCAATCTAAACAGTTCACAATATATTGTTCTGCGCCTTCTACAAAGCGATTTTGATCGGTATCTTCTACACGAAGTACAAAAGTTCCATTATTTTTTTTGGCAAACAAATAATTGAACAATGCAGTGCGCACACCGCCTAAATGCAAACCTCCGGTTGGGCTTGGGGCAAATCTTACTCTAACTTTTTTATCCATGGTTGAATTGTTGAGCGGTTGGCGTGAGGCGTAAAGCGCATAAAACGCCTATCCCCATACGCAAAGCGCAGACGCTACAAAGATATATTTTTCATCCATTTTATAGCGTTTTCATCTGTGATGAAGCTACCATGCATTCAAAATGATTGTTACACGGTTGTGAAAAAGCATAATGGTTTTATGATTTTTCCGTTTTGTTATTGTAATTTGGCTAACTAAAGCATGAATCCTTATCAAAAGAAACGCCGTTGGAAGTTTTTCCTTCTCATTTTTGCCATCTTAATTGGCATTGCATCAGTATTTTACACCGATTCTTTTGTAAAAAAAATGGAACGCGAAGAGGCAGACCAGTTTCACCTTTGGGTGCGGATTCAGGAACGGGCCATGTTTCTTTATGACAATGATGATTACCGTGATGTGGTGGAAACTGTAAGAAAAAACACCAAAACCCCTGTAATCATGATCGATTCTGCCGGAATGATTACTTCTTTTTTTGGCTTAGACAGTACTAAAACCAATTACCCTGTTGCAGATACTAAACTCACTTACGATAGTTTATATTTTGTAAGGCAGTTGAGGCAGATGAAAGCCCAGCATCCACCTGACGAAATGAATATTTTTGGCAGAAAATTTAAGGCATACTATCGCGACTCTTTCATTTTAACGCAGTTGAGGTATTTCCCCTACATTCAAATGGGGGTTATCTTCCTTTTCCTTTTAACCGCTTATGCGGCATTCAGTTCTGCACGGAAAGATGAACAAGATCATGTTTGGGTAGGTTTAGCCAAAGAAACGGCACACCAATTGGGTACACCGATATCATCGCTCATGGCCTGGACAGAACTGATGAAATCCAAATTTGATGCAGAAGATGATCCCCTGATTGCCGAAATGGAGAATGACATTAAACGATTGGAAATTATTACCGACCGTTTCTCGAAAATCGGTTCAAAACCTATACTTGAAGACCATACGGTTTACATTGTAGTGAGCGATTTTATCCGTTATTTTAAAGTGCGCACTTCAGACAAGGTTAAATTCAGCATCACCGGAGATGAACAGGTAAGGGCAATGTTAAACGTCCCATTGTTTGATTGGGTGATTGAAAATCTTTTAAAGAATGCGGCAAATGCCATTGAAAATGAAGGCTCTATTTCCATCAATATCATAGAAAATTTAGCCAAAGAGCAGGTTTTTATTGATGTGAGCGATACCGGGAAGGGTATTCCAAGATCTAAATTCGATGCGGTTTTTCAACCTGGCTATACCACACGTAAACGCGGCTGGGGTTTAGGTTTATCGCTCACCAAACGTATTGTAGAAAATTACCACAGCGGAGAAATTTTTGTAAAAGACTCCGAACTGGGCAAAGGCACAACTTTTAGAATAATATTAAAAAGCAGTTTAAGATATGAACCGACCACAGCCTAACGAATATCCTACCTGGGGAGAAACCTATATCAGCAAAGTTGATGGAGATATTTTCGAAATTTTAAATGAACAGGTTCAAAGTCTTCCGGCATTGTTCAGGGCGAACGCCGATAAAGCTGATTATGCCTATGCAGAAGGCAAATGGACACTAAAAGAAATGTTAGGCCATATTATTGATGCTGAACGTGTTTTTGCTTACCGGATTACCTGTTTTGCCCGAAAAGAACAGCAGCCCTTACCGGGTTTCGAGGAAGATGACTATGTACTGAATGCCCGCTTTGCCGAACGCGATCTGGAAGACCTGATTGAAGAGTTTGCTTCATTACGAAAAGCCAATTTATACCTTTTTAAATCTTTAAACGACGACGAATTAAACAGAAAGGGAGTTGCTTCAGGCAGAGAAATTAATGTAAAATCTATTTTGTTTATTGCGGGTGGCCATATTATCCATCATGTTTCTATTTTAAAAGAACGTTACCATGTGGTTTAAAAAATTTACCGTTGATGAGTTGAATAATCGTCCTAAAAATCATTTGGGAGCGCTACTAGATATCCGTTTTACCGAAATTGGCGAAGATTTTCTTGTTGGCACAATGCCTGTTGACGAACGTACACATCAGCCTGCAGGCATACTACATGGAGGCGCTTCGGTAGTTTTGGCCGAAACCCTGGGTAGCATTGCTTCTTACATGTGCATAAACCCTGAGAAATATGTTGCTGTTGGTTTAGAAGTAAACGCCAACCATTTACGGCCTGTGAAAAGCGGTTTAGTTAAAGGGGTATGTAAACCTTTGCATGTTGGTGCCAAAACGCATGTTTGGGAAATTAAGATCTATGATGAACGCGGAAAGATGAACTGCATTAGCCGCTTAACGGTTGCAATTATTAATAAACCGCAGTAATCTGCAGTTAGATGTTACCATCTGACAACACAAGAATCAAGAGAAGTCAAGTTTAATAGCGCTGTTGCTATTAAACTTGACTTCTCTACTGATTAAACCTTGTTATTGTCAAGCCATTTCTTTTCTACCACATAAGAAACAATCAGACCGAGTCCACCGAAAATTCCGATGCAACCAAAGTAAATAGCTACAGCCTGTCCTTCTTCGCTGTGAGTCATGCCACTGCCAAACACCCCTCTAACTGTGAAGAGTGCGACTAATAAGCCTAGTCCTAAGCCAACCAATAATAAACCGAACTTTAAGCTTAAAAACGGTTTTGGTGTTGCCTTGTGCACTCCCGGATCGATCCCCCTTTCGATCATTGCCATTTTCTCTTTATTTGATAAATAACGAATTCCGAATACCATTGCGAATGCGCCTAAAAAAAGTGAGATTGGGACTAATATTTGAGCTTCCATGATTATATTTTTTTAATTTGTAAATATTCTATTGTTTAATTGAACCGTGTTCTGTGTATTATGACTACATGCTTTTTAATCAGGTTACACCCTTGCTGAAAAAAAATCGATAGCTTTATAAAACATTCAAAATTTCCTTGTACAGTCAGTTAAAAAATATAGACATCTTTAAGCCACTCACTAACGAAGCTTTAGAAAGGTTAGCTGCTGTTTCCAGGCAGGTAAAACATCCTAAAGGAACGATTTTAATCCATGCAGATAAAACCGAGCCTTATTTTTATATCCTCGAAAGTGGCATTGCCAGAGCTTATTCCGATGGTGAGAACCAGCAGATAACCTTTTGGTTTGGACAAAGTGGTACTGTTCTTTTTTCTTTTAACAGCTATATTAATAATGGTCCGGGGTATGAGAACATTGAACTGTTGGAGCACTGCAGTTTAATCCAAATCAAGCTAACTGATCTTTTTTTGCTTTACAACCAACATTTAGAAATTGCCAATTGGGGCAGAAAAATTGCAGAACAGGAGTTAATTGCAACTGAAAGAAGATTAATCGAAAGGGCTTTTAAAGGCGCAGCAGAACGTTATCAGGATTTTGTAGATCAATCTCCCGAACTAATTAAAAGAGTAGCTTTAAAACACATTGCCTCTTACCTGGGTGTAACACAGGTTACCCTAAGCAGAATAAGAGCCGCTCATAAATAAAATGACTTTTTAACATTTGTAAAATGTTGCCCGATAAATGTGCCTTAAATTTGCATAAACACATTTATCATGAACTGGATTATCTTAATTATTGCCGGCCTTTTTGAGGTTGGATTTACCACATGCCTTAAATTATCGAACAATTTTTCGAATATAAAATGGAGTGCAGCATTTTTTCTCTGCATTACCTTAAGCTTTTTATTGTTAAACAAAGCCACTCAAACTTTACCCATGGGAACCGCATATGCCGTTTGGACGGGCATTGGTGCCGTAGGAACGGTAATTATTGGGATTTTTTACTTCAATGAACCAGCAACCTTTTGGCGGATCTTTTTTATCTGTACCCTGATCGGTTCTATTGCCGGCTTAAAATTTTTCGCTTCACATTAGTGGATAACTTGCGAAGTTTATAAGGCCAAGAGCACAAGCAAAACTTCGCAAGTTTCGCCGGGGCCTAGCGCAATGCACATGTCATTAAGTTAAGGTTTAACCACAAATGCACACAGATAAACACGGATTTTTATATCTGTGTGCCTCCTTTTTATCTGTGGTTAAATTATTTTCTCCTGTGCCAATGGCTTAATAATGACATTGGGGCAACGCTTCACCCAGGGCTAGTTGGCAAAAACAGCATTTTATTTTTTGGCTTTGCAAGGTGCACAAACTATGTTTATAAACCTGATTGCGGCGAAATCCTTTTTGTTGTCACCCTGAGCGTAGTCGAAGGGCAACAAAAAGATTAAGCCAAAAGCAGGACTACCCTTCGCCACGAAAAACTGCACTTTCGTTTCCAAAAACCTAAAAAATGCACTTCCGTCATATTGTTTTCTTTCTGGAGCGCGATACCCGCGCGAGAAACCAACCTGGTTCCCGTGTTTCGCTTATACGCTTCGGCATCGTTCCTCAGCCTGCAGGGTAACACTTTACCCGGGGCTAGTTAGCAGAAACAGTATTTCATTTTTAGGGTTTTCAAGGTGCACACACTATGTTTATAAACCTGATTGCGGCGAAATCCTTTTTGTTGTCACCCTGAGCGTAGTCGAAGGGGAACAAAAAGATTAAGCTAAAAGCAGGACTACCCGCCTCCATGAAAAACTGCCCTTTCCTTTTCAAAATACAAGAAAAATCAAATTTAAACACTCATTTCTTCCCAAACTCATAATAAATTGATGTTTCACGTGTAACCTGTTTATCTTTAATGTAGTCTTACAGCTAAAGATGGAGCAAAAACCTACAGATTTAGAGCTGATCCAAAAAGTACTGAACGGCGAAACCGATCAATATGCTTTGTTGGTGAAACGCCATCAGCGGTTTGTATTTACACTTGCTTTAAGATTTTCCAAAAACAGGGAAGACGCCGAAGAAATTGCCCAGGATTGCTTTGTAAAGGCATATAAAGCATTAGGCACCTTTAAACAAACGGCTAAATTTAGCACCTGGCTGTACACCATTACCTATACTACGGCCATGACTTTTTTAAGAAAAAACCGTTTAGACACCACATCAATACATGATGAAGGTACCGTTTTACAGCTCGAAAACCAGACCTCCAGCTTCAATGCGAATGGATATGAGCGACAGGATAGCCATGCTTTTTTAAATAAGGCCATTGCCCAGCTTTTACCAGATGATGCAGTTATTATTACGCTGTTTTATAAAGGCGAACAGAGTTTAGAAGAAATTGGTGCAGCATTGCACATGGAACCCAACACGATAAAAGTAAAGTTGCACAGGGCCAGGCAAAGACTTAAAGAAAAATTACAATATTTGTTAAAAGATGAAGTAAAGGAGTTACTATGAATACAATAGAACAACAGCTTTGGGATTACATAGATGGAAATTTAGACGAATCCTCGAAAAAAGCCATCGAAGAAAAAATTACATTAAATGCTGAGGTTAAATCGCAGTACGAGGATCTGCTAAAACTTAATTTAGTATTTGACGGGCTGGACCTTGATGAACCCTCTATGTCTTTTACCCGAAACGTAATGGAAAGCGTTGCCATGATCCCTGCCCCAGTGGCCATGAAAACCAAGGTGGATAAAAAGATTATTTACGGTATTGGCGGCTTTTTCGTGATCTCTCTGCTAGCCTTATTGGGTTATGTATTTTATAACGTTAACCTCGAAATGCCCAAATTTGATTTGAACGTGAATCTTGATTTCAACTTAGGGAAATACATTACGCCTACAGCTATTTATGCCTTTCTTTTTGCAGACCTGGTGATTGGATTAATTTTTCTCGATCAGTTTTTAAGGAAGAAAATTGCTCAGAAGTAAGATAGCCTAAACAGCTCACGCAGATCAAAATGATTTACGCAGATTTATATTCATCTGCGCCTTTAGCGAAATCTGCGAGAACTCAGCAAGATAAATTTTAACCCAGAGTTTTCAAAATCTCCAATCCCTTTGGCCACTCACCAAAGCCCGCGGCAGCATTAATATGTCCGGCATTACCGATGTTAATAAACTCACTTCCCCAATTTTCGGTAAAAAACTCAGCCCTTTCTAACGTTACCCATTCATCATCAGTACTGGCTACAACAATGGTTTTAAAGTAGATCTTATCCAAAGGTACACGATCAAAACCAGGCGTATCAAAATTGTACTTTGGTGCTTCTATATCACTTGGCGCAACCAATAAGGCACCTTTAATTTTCTTTTGGTAAGCTTTTGCCCAATTGGCAATGGCTGTACAGCCTAAACTATGACCGATTAAAACCACATCATCCAAATTATATCCGGCGAGTGCCGATTCTATGTTTTCAATCCAATCCTGATTTGCTGGTGTATCCCATTCCTTTTGGTTAATGCGGATAAAATGATCTCCTGATTTTTCGAAGTAAGTTTGCCAATGGTCCGGGCCAGAATTGCCTAAACCAGGAACGATGAAGTAATAAGTCATGATCTGTGAGGTAAAAAAACTAAAATAAAAAAGGCCGCCATCACAAGAAAGCAGCCTTCTCTGTAAATATGATAAATAAATTAAATTACTTTCACATTAACGGCGTTTAAGCCTTTTTTACCGTTAGCAACTTCGTACTGTACTTTGTCGTTTTCACGGATTTCGTCGATAAGACCTGTTGAATGAACAAAAATTTCGCTATCTCCATTTGCAGGTACGATAAAGCCAAAACCTTTAGTTACATTGAAGAATTTTACTGTGCCTTCTTGCATTGTATTAAATATTAAAATTAAGTATGCAAGGTAAGTTTTAATTTTTAAAATCAAAATAAATTTTAACATTTTTTTAACGTTAAAATTTTGTAAATAGCAGATTACTAAGGCTTTTTAATTGCCTTCCCAATTATTGTTAAAGTAATTTCACTATTATGCGGAATCCCGAGTGTTGTTCCCGGAGCCACATCAAAGAGGTTTCTAACATAAATATCAGCTATTCCCTGGGCCACCTTTTTTTTTGCTTCAGCATTCTCAGGAAGCACGTTGTAAACCGTTTTTACATGGATCCCACCTTGAAAATCGACAACCGCAGCAACCTGATAAGCAAAATCTTTATAAGCCCGGTCTATCCGGATAATATATTGTGGAAACATATAATCGTAAGCCTCAGTTCTGTTATTCGTCCGGTCTACCGTACTGATTTTTTCGACCCTTACAATTTTGCTTTTAGGAATAAATTGAACCGGGTTTGTAGCGGCAAAAGCACTATCACTACTGGCGTTAACCTGAGCAGATCGTTTCTCTATAAAAGCAGTATCGGCCTTGGTTGGTTTTTGCAGATCGGCAGCCTTGGCCTTCAAATTATTTTTAATATAATCCTGTGCATAAAAAGTCATATTTACATCCGAACGGACATCTGAGGCGATTACTTTTCCATCAACCTGGATCCGCTGAAAAACCAAACTATCTTTACTGATGTGTTTTACCTTAAAAAATTCGGCTGCGAAGTTATATACATTTCCGTGATCGTACTGCAGGTAAAAATTCTGCATCCTATGTTTCTGCGGACTCCAGGCCGACATGGTGTCTTCTTTAACTACCTGGATTATCCATGATGGCTTTTGCATAAAACCCTCCTTATTAAAAGAATATCCATCTTTAAACCGGCGTTTTACTTCAACATAACGGATGCCTTTAACAGGTTCAAAAGTAAAATCCCGAAGTGTTGGATCGCTGGTTTTAGTACCCATTTTACAGGCACTGAGCATGAGCACAAAAAAGGAAAAATATATTGTATTTTTAATCATTTTAACAAAAATATTGGGCTAAAATAAGTTTTTTTAATTAGAGCTAAACATGCCTGTTACAGATGGGGGTCTACCTTCTGGTTTGTTTTTTCACCAAGATTACATTAGCAACTTTACGCTGCCCCTCATGGTTCCATTTTTTATTATCAGTTGGGTAGTTGACAACACCATTATCGGGCATTCCGTTTACCCACAAAGTGGTAGAGCCGCCGCCATCGAAATTTATAGCAGAAGTACATCCCAACCAGCGCATTAATTTGGTCAGTTCTAACAAACTCATGCCTGCTGACTTTTCGTTTCTACCATCAACAGTCAATAAAATTACCCTTCCGTTCGGTTTTATACCCAGGCAGGTACGGGGATGGCGTAAGCGATTAAAACCAGCGGTATCTAAAGTCTCATCAACATAGTTTAAAGTTAATAACGGGCCGTTTAGTAAAACATTTTTTTCACTCAGCTTCGTTTCCCAATCAGCTGATCCATCCCATTTTTTGATTGAAATTTTTCCGTTTTCAATCACAACCGCTGCTTCCTGATGCCTGGCCCTATTTCCGTTTTTATCCAGGCGATTGTTATTAATGGTTTTTCCATTAACGCGAACAAAATCTACCGAGCCTCCATTTTTTACATCGAAAAAATTGCCGTTTACCGCAGCAATAGCCGTATCTCTTAAACCAAAATTACTGGTAGTGATGAGTTCCTTTTCTTCTGCACCAATGGCAAATAAAGCCTTACGTCCGGTGTTTTTTATTTCTAAAAACGAAATATTTTCATTAGCAGCGAAAAGGTTTTTCTGATCAAAATGATGTCTGAATAAAATTACCTGTTTGGCAATCTTGTTTCTCTGCCATTTAGCTTTTACAAGGGTAATAGAGTCGGCATTTTGGCCAAAGGCTGAGAAACCCGAGGTAAATAATGCAAGCGCACAGAAGAGTTTTTTAAGCATAACCTTATTTTGGTATAAAATTAAAAAACTGTTATGTTGTTTAAGTTAAAACATCAAGAATTATACAATATTTAAACCTGCCAGGTTTTGTCCACACATCAGTCGAGGAAGATCCTTTTGTTGAAGATCCTATGAATTTAATCTCAAAAATAGATCCTGAAACGAGTTCAGGATGACGAATCGGTTGAAAACCTGCGAGGTTTGGTTGAAAAAAACGGAGCGATCAATTTAATGATCAGCTCCGCCTTTTTGAATTTTGCATTAGAGAATGATTGAATGGGCGAATTGCTATTCCATCATTCTCTAATTACATCCTCCACTAATTCACTCATTAATTATTTCTTTGGGTCTAAAATATCTTTAATCCTGATATTTAAATCTTCGTAGTGTGCTTTTGTAATGGCATCGCCTGCTGCTGCCCTGGCTTTTGTAGTAGCCAATAAGGTTTTCAACTCTGCTCTAACCAACGGTCTGATATCTGATAAACCTACATTGATTGGCGTTAAACCGTAACTTGCAGCATAATCTACCGGAAAACCAACAGGAAGATCCGAATCTTTTGTCATTAAATCTTGTAAACGGTCTACATAAGCACGTTGTAGGTTACGTTTAAAGGCATCTGCTCTACCAGCAACAAAAACCGATGACCTTAAATCAGTAAATAACTCAGGCAGGGTGTATGCTTTTGCTGCACCGTTTTTAGTTTCATTATCTAACAAACGCGCGATACGGGATGCTGATAGCAGGTTACCCAAAGTATTCGTTTGAACACCTTTAATGCGGTTTAAAAGCACTCCATTATCGAATTTACTTAATTGATCGTTGCTGATTAACCAAAGTGGCGTGGTAAATAATTGTTGATTGAAAAAAGCAACAGCTTCTTTTTGTTTGGCTTTTGGCAAGTAAGCATAAACTGGTCCTTTTTGATCGTAGGTTTTAAAATTTTCGCTTAAGCCACCAACATTTGTTGCCACATGCCCCATATAACGGTTAAACTGTCCAACAATTTCAGTATAAATTTCTTTCAAATCGCTGTAATCTTTTCCTTTTTGATAGGTCCATTTTTCTACGTTCGGAAGAATACGTTTTAAATTCGCAATACCATAAGCACTCGCTTTCATCGCATTGTCGCCCAAATCTTCGCTCTGCAAACGAGGATCTAATGAAGTTCCCTGACGGCCATAGAAATACAAAGGATTACCTGCATTTTTTAAAGTCCACTGATCTAAAATTTCTTTTTCCTGTTCTGCAGTTTTGTTTCCAGGAATCCAGGAATATCCCCATTTCACTACCCATTTATCGTATTCTCCAATTTGAGGATGAAGTTTGGTTACGCCATCGCCAGGTTGAGCAATGTAATTAAAACGTGCATAATCCATAATTGATGGTGCGGTACCGTGTTTATCTGTAAACGTTTTTGAACGTAACGAATCAACCGGGTAAGCATAACTTGAGCCAAAGTTATGTGGCAAACCTAAAGTATGGCCAATTTCGTGCGAAGAAACAAAACGGATCAATTCGCCCATCTGCGCATCGGTAAATTGTGCTTTACGTACTTCAGGATTAATCGCCGCTGTTTGTACAAAATACCAGTTACGCAATAGGTTCATTACATTATGGTACCAGCCAATATGCGTTTCTAAAATCTGACCGGTACGAGGATCGCTAATGTGCGGGCCGTAAGCATTTGCAATATCTGAGGCAAAATAACGCACTACAGAATATCTGGAATCTTCTACGCTAAACTGAGGATCTTGTTGCGGTGTTGGTGCTTCTTTACCCATTATCGCATTTTTAAAACCAGCGGCTTCGAATGCTACCTGCCAGTCATTAATCCCCTGGATCAAAAACGGCACCCATTTTTTTGGTGTTGCAGGGTCAATATAAATTACAATAGGTTTTACCGGTTCTACCAGTTCACCACGTTTATAAGCGTTTGTATCTTTCGGAACCAGATTCCAGCGATGAATATAGGCGGTGCGCTCTGCCCTTTGTGCGTTGCTTCCATAATCAATTTGAGATTGACCGAAAAAACCAACTCTGCTATCCATTATCCTGGCTTTTACAGGGATTTTAGGCAATAACAACATCGATGTATTAAACTCGAAAGTAACAGCTCCATTACTATTATCTGTTGGAGATTCTACTGCACGGTATGTTTTAGCTGTTTTTACTTCGATGTTGATCGGGAAGGTTTTTACTGTATCAATATAAGAGCGTGTTGCATCGTACATCGTAACTTTATAAGCTTTACGGATCTGATCTGTAGCGCCAATTGCCATTACATCACCATTATAAAAATCGGTAACATCAATTACAACGCCAGAGGTATCTTTATTATACGCTTTAATTTCAAAGCTGGCTAAAATCTGTGCAAGATTAGAGTTTTGTACCGATTCGTACATATCGCTGTTGGGATCGGCCTTAGTTGAATAACTTGGTACGCGGATATAAACTTGTTTTCCCCTGCGCTCCCATTTCCATACTTGCTCGTTCAATTCTTCACCACCATATTGCTGGTTGCCCACTTTTACGTCGGCTGGCGCTTTTGCCAAACGGGTAACTACAAGCATTTCACGATTGATCATCGAGTCTGGTATCTCAAAATACCATTTGTCATCTACTTTGTGTGTTTTGAATAAGCCGTTAGTTGTTCTGGCTTTTGCAGTAATTACTTCAGAAAATGGTTTGATTCCTTCTTTTTTGGGGGCTGCTGCCGGGGCTGCGGCTGGAGTTGTTGGAGTGGCACCTCTAGTTGTTTTAGATTTTTTCTGGGCATACACCGAACCTGATCCGGCTACACCAAGTGCTACGATACCTGCGAGGGCAAGTACCTTAAAATTTTTCTTCATGTGTTATAAAGTTAGTTTGCTTGGCAATAAGAGGTTAAAGTTAAAGTGTTGTTACACGGCAAAACACTTGTAACTGGAAAATTACGCTTATCAGATCCTCTTTTGGAGGCGTACTACTTTAAAATAGACTTGATTATCCCTGAAAATTTCGAAAATTATATTTCTGTCTGCTTTCGATTTAAACATTTCGGTAAGATCGTTCAAAGAATAAGCATCAATGTTTTTAAAGTTTACCGCAATAATTTCATCATCAGCACACAAACCTGCTTTTTCTGCCGGACTATTTTCGTCTATTTCTCCAATCAGAACTCTTTTATATTCTTTCTGATCAAGATAAAGCACCATACCCACCATATCGTGTTCGAAAGGGATCTTACTTAATCCATTGGGCTTAACATAAATAAAGCCACCCTGATAGTTAAACTGGATATTAAATTTCCGAAGTAAATCAGCACCTAAATTCCCATTCCGTTTGGATAAATCGATCTTATTTGCAATGCTTTTAAAATCAGGAAATCCGGCAACAACATCTCTAAAAACATAGCCACCAATATTAAATTTACCCACACGACCAACATATCCCTTAATCTGGCCGCTAAGGCTCATTCCCAAATTAGCTTTAATTTTTTTTTCAGGTAGTGGGAATTCAGTTCCATTTAGCATTTCGAGCGACAGAGCGTGGCTGGCCCCCGTATCCATTAAAAACCTGGCTTCAACGGTTTTGTTACCTGGAGCATCAATGGCAGCTAAAATATAAGGCTTCTGGTTCTCTATTTCAATAGGTATTTTTTTACCACGGTATTTAATCTTAGCATCGTGATCGTAAATAATGAGCCTATTTTCACTATACCTGATATCAACAATAAAGCTGTTAAAAAAACTGAAACCCAACAAGCCATAAATCTTCAGCCCTAAATGCCCCGATAGGTTAAAAAGATCTTCTTTTAATATCGCTGTTGGGATATACTTAATACTTGTACTCCCTACTTTTACATCAAGGCTTTGAGATACATAGGCCTCAACGGTTTCGATGCCCAGGCCAGAAACTTTAATTTTACGGAGACCACTAAAATTTAACGAATCGATAATAGATGGGTCAGTAATAATCATGGGGCCGACTCCGGTATCAAGAACAAAATCATATGGCCCTTTTCCATTTACATATACCGGAATAACCATTAGGTTTTTGATACACTTAAAAGAAATAGATTGCTTTTGCCGGTTTCTTTTAAAAAGAAATTCCTGCCCCGAAACTGAAAGCGCAAAAAATACTAAGCCCAGGCAAATGCTTAGTTTACGTAAACAAATTATTACACCGGGACTATATTTGGTTAACATTAAACTAAATTTAATAAATTAGTTGATAATTATGTCCCTTAAATTTAGCACATGTTCCCCTTAAAAAATCATAATTTTATTTTTCTTGCGTTTGTTCTATCTATTTGTCTGTTAACAGGTTGTTCAACCAATAAGATCATTTCGAAAAAAGTAGCTAAAGAATTCAAAAACTCGCAGGTAATTAAGCAGTACCAGGTTGGTTTTGCACTCTACAACCCTACCGATAAAAAAATGCTTTTTGAGAAAGATGCCGATAAATATTTTACACCGGCCTCTAACACGAAATTGTACACCTTTTTTGCCAGTTTAAAAATGTTGCCTGATTTAATGCCGGCATTAAAATATATCGAACGGAATGATTCATTGATTTTTTGGGGAACAGGTGATCCTTCATTTCTACAGTTTGCCGTGAAAGATAAATCCGCTTATAATTTCCTGCTTGCCTCTAATAAAAAGCTATTTTTTGCTCCAGGACGCTATGCGGGCAATTTCTTTGGCGAAGGCTGGGCCTGGGACGATTACGATTATTATTATCAGCCAGAAATTACCGAAATGCCGATTATGGATAACCTGGTAACCTCTACTTACGCGGGGCCGAATAAAATCAACATCGAGCCCAAAGTTTTTGCACCATGCTTTAAAGTCGATTCGACAAAAACCATAGGCGATTTTCAAGTAAAACGCGATTTTTTAACCAATAGCTTCCATTATCCTGCAGTTACTGTAAAACAGGGCTATAACCAGCAAAATCCTTATAAAACCAGTGCACAGGTTACCGTTGAAGTATTATCTGATACTCTACACAAGCCTATTGGCCTAATTGATCTTAAAATTTCTTCAGATGCCAAAACTTTAACTGGCGCAAAACGCGATTCGGTTTTAAAACACATGATGCTACCCAGCGATAATTTTATAGCCGAACATTTATTATTGGTTTGCTCCAATCAAATTAGCGATACATTGAGCACAACGAAAGCTATTGATTACATTACGAAAAACTACCTTTCCTTTTTACCCGACAAAGTAAAGTGGGCTGATGGATCTGGTTTGTCTCGTCAGAATTTATTTACACCACGCGATAATGTATACCTTCTAGATTCCATTTACAGGCTGGTAAACAATCCGCAAAAGCTTTTTAACATGTTACCTGCAGGAGGAAAAAGTGGTACTTTAAAGAACGCTTACCCTAAAACCGACCAACCTTTTGTCTTCGCAAAAACAGGTTCGCTCGGAGGCGTGCATAACCAAAGCGGATATTTAATTACCAAAAAGGGTAAAACCTATATCTATTCCTTTATGAACAATAATTTTGCAAAACCAACCGCAGAAGTACGTGCCGAGATGGTAAGGATAGTAACCTACATACATGAAAATTTTTAATGCCAAATTTTAAATCGATAAATCAGCCTTTTTCAAATACGATCAATATTGATGGAAATTCTTACCTGTATTTTGGCGGAACGGCCTATCTGAGTATTCCCAAAAATCAGGATTTTATCAATTTACATCTGGAAGGGATCAAAAAATTTGGCTTAAACAACGGCACCAGCCGTACCAACAATATTCAACTGGGTATTTATGATGAAGCAGAAAAAGTAGCTGCCGAGCGGTATGGAGCAGAAGCGGCGCTCATTACTTCAAGCGGATATTTAGCCGCTCAGCTTACTATTAAAGGTTTATCTTCATTAGGTAAAGTAATTTATGCTCCGGCCACGCATCCTGCGCTTTGGTTAACCGATCAGTCTGCCAATCAGCAAACATTTAATGATTGGAAGAAGGAAACAATAAACCTCATCAATACGTCCGGAGAAAAAACATGGGTGCTGATCAGCAACTCCATGAACAATCTTTTTCCTGAAATTTATGATTTTAACTTTTTAACCGAAATACAGCCAGAAAAAAAGATTATCTTAATTGTTGATGATTCGCATGGTATAGGGATAAACAATGATGGAATGGGTGCATTTATCAATCTCCCGGTTGAAGCCAATATCGAACGGGTTGTTGTAGCCTCAATGGCAAAAGCATTAGGGGTTGATGCTGGATTGGTTCTGGGCTCAAATGCCGTTATCGCCAAACTAAAAAACAGCAATATTTTTGTTGGGGCATCCCCTCCGTCTGCAGCCAGTCTTTTTGCCTTTATCCATGCCGAAAAAATATACCACGATGCACGGGCAAGATTACAGGAAAATATAAAGTTAGTCACTGCCAATTTAAATGAAACATGGGCGTTTGAACCAGCCTTTCCAGCATTCTTAGCACAAGATGCTACTTTGGTCAACCGCTTGTTAAAAGAAAACATCCTGATTTCATCCTTTCCTTATCCAAAACCCGAATCCGAACCGATAAATCGAATTGTTTTGAGCAGTTGGCATGAAAAAGAAGATCTTGATATCTTAATAAAAGCCTTAAATTTTTAACCTTTCCTTATCCAATTAATTTTTGAATATTTATGACATGAAAAAACTGCTTGTATTCCTGTCGTTAAGCCTACTCTTTATCAATGCGGTTTCAGCGCAAACCACCACCGTTTGGATTGTCAGACATGCTGAGAAGGATAAATCAAACCCACAGGATACCGATCCCAGCCTATCGGATGAAGGAAAAATCCGTGTTGCCGATTTAGCAAAGTATTTAAAAAAGGTAAAATTTGATGTCGCCTTCGCCACTCCGACTAAAAGAACACATCAAACTTTAGATTCATTGGTGATCCCAAAGGTGATTAATTATAAAGACATTAAATCGCTTGTGGATAGCATTAAAACCAATTATGTGGGTAAAACGGTGATGGTTGCAGCTCATTCCAATACCGTACTCGAAATTATTGAAGCCCTTGGTGGCAAAAGGCCAAAAGAAGAATTAACCGACGATGATTACGATTACATTTTCGAATTATCGGTAAAAGAAGATAAAGCAAGGGTTAAAATGGATCAATATGGTAGACCACACCATTTGTAGTTAAGTGAGATGTCTGGTGTTAACACTTGACGCGATCGGATCGAAATGACAAAAGTATGCTATACGCTCTCAGTTTAGTGACCATTAAGGAGTTAAGAAAATTAAGGGTATTCCTATTAAAGCTTCGGTTCGCTCATTTTCCGGTTCCGCAATGACGAATTACGCCAGGCTATACTCCTAACCTAATGAACCAATGACAATTGAACTAATGAACTACAATTTCTCGAAAGGAATATCCATTAAATCATAGCTTCTCCACCCCGAGAAATCATAATGCCACCATTCGTTTTCCAGCACATTCATCTGGTATTTAGCCATGACAGCAATCAGGAAATTTCGGTTTTTCCTGGCTTCAGGGGATATATTTTCATATTTTGCCGCTGCTGCAGCTGAAAAACTATCATAGGGTGTTGGCATCACCAATTCTTTCCCTGTTTTCAGATTAATCAGCGTTAAATCTACCGCACACCCCCTATTGTGTTTAGATCCTTTTGCCGGATTGGCCACAAAATTCTTATCGCTTGCTTTTTTATAAAACTCGACAGTAATGGCATAAGGACGGTAGCCATCAAATATTTTTAACCCGTAGCCTTTTTTATTTAATTCCTTTTGGATCTTTTTTAACGATTCTACCACTGGTTTTCGGGCAAAAGCCCTCGCCTGTTTATACATTACCTGCCGCATAAAGTTATTTTTAGTAGCGTAGCGGATATCAAGCTTAATATTGGGAATGGCTTTTTTGATTTCAACCAGTTCATTATTCTGATTCGATTTTACAGAGGCCAGGTATTGGTTATAAGAACTTACTATAACCAGCTTTTTTATTGCCAGGGATTTATTTTGGGCATTTACAGCAACCGAAAGAAAAAAGAATAGAGCTAGCAGATTGAATTTTATCATAATAGTATCAAGTGTCGTGATCAGGTATCAATCGTCCCCATTGTCCCTCTTACATCTCCCATTTTACATCTTTTTTATTGATTCGAAACCACCAATAATTCAAGATCCTTGAACGGCAGATTAAACATATCGGCCAGATCTTTATTGGTGCAATTACCTTGATAAATATAAAGTGCTTCGCGAATACCTGGTTTGTTCCAAACCATATTCACTAAACCTCCAAATTCACCAATATCTAATAAAATGGGTGCAAAAATATTCGTCAAAGCGTAAGATGCTGTTCTTGGCACACGCGAGGCAATATTTGGCACGCAATAGTGGATAACATCGTATTTTCTGAATACCGGATTGGTATGGTTGGTCACTTCAGAAGTTTCAAAACAGCCACCCTGATCAATACTGATGTCAATTACCACAGAGTGTGGTTTCATGCGGGCAACGGTTTCTTCCATCACTACGCATGGGCTCCGCCCGTGGGTAGCCCTTATGGCGCCTATTACTACGTCGCAGGTTATAATCGCTTTATTTAAAACAATAGGTTGCATGACCGAGGTAAACACCCTGCTGCCCAAATTATTCTGCAGGCGGCGTAAGCGATAAATAGAACTATCGAAAACTTTTACTTCAGCCCCTAATGCCAAAGCTGTTCTGGCTGCATATTCCCCAACCGTTCCGGCACCCAAAATAACAATTTCTGTTGGTGGCACTCCAGTAAAACCGCCGAGCATCAAACCTTTTCCACCTGTTACATTGCTTAAATATTCTGCAGCAATTAAAATAGAGGTCGAGCCTACTATTTCGCTCATGGCACGTACCACACTGAGGATATTACCTTCGTCGCGGAGATTCTCAAAACATAACGCATTAATTTTTTTATGCATCAATGCTTTCAGATAATCCTGCTTTAGCGTTCCGGTTTGTAAAGATGAAATAAGCGTTTGCCCCTTATGCATCATTTCAATCTCTTCCAGCATAGGAGGTGCAATTTTCACCAGGATATCCGCATCAAAAACTTCCTTTTTGTTATAGGCAATTTTAGCACCCTGCTCAGCATATTCGGTATCAGAAAAATTAGCAGCGATACCTGCACCACTTTCCAAAACAACCTGATGTCCATTATTTACCAATAAAGCAACAGATAAAGGGGTTAATGCAATTCTATTTTCCTGGAAAGAAATTTCCTTTGGTATTCCTATGTATAGACTGTTTTTTTTATTTCTGGTTTCTAACTTTGCTTCTTGCGTTTGTAGCAAACCCTGACGAGCTATATCGGCCATTCCTTCGCGTAATCCTGTAGCCATGTTGAATTAAAATTATGATAGTTTTAGGTTGTTCAAGATAAGGAAAATCTGTTAATTTATTGATAACTAATTGTTATCCCTTCGAAAACCTGAACAGTCTGCGGTTTTCATCCAGCACCTTAATCTCCACTTTTATAAGTTTTTCCGGCAATAATTCTTCCACTCGTTCCGGCCATTCTATTAAACAAACGCCACCGCCATAAAAATATTCTTCATAACCCAAATCGTATGCTTCGCGGATATCTTTTATACGGTAAAAATCGAAATGAAAAACATGGCCATTCGGACTTTCATATTCATTTACAATAGAATAGGTTGGACTCGAAACTACATCGGCTATCCCTAAATGTTTACAGAAATTTTTAATAAAAGTGGTTTTCCCTGCGCCCATATCGCCTTCAAAAATGAAGACTTTCTCATTGCCCGCAAAATTTGAAAGCTGTTGTGCTACAACAGGTAAATCTGCTAAACTGTTTACTTCGATATCCATTTTAAAAAATAAAGGCAAAAGTAATACATAATTGCATTGCTTTTGCCTGATTATTTGTGATTTGTCAGTCTGAGCCTGTTGAAGACCCTACCATCGCGGCAGATCCTGAAACAAGTTCAGGAGGACGATCCTATTGAAATGAACGGCCTCATGTCTCAAATCTAATATCTCAAATCCCTCAAACTACCTCGGCGAATAAGTCACTACCGGAATAATCATTTCCTCTAACGAGATCCCGCCGTGCTGGAAGGTTTCATTATAGTAGTTCACAAACTGGTTGTAATTGTTCGGGTAAACGAAATAACTATCTTCTCTTGCAAAAATATAACTGCTACTGATGTTAATCTTAGGCAACAAAGCATCGTGAGGGTTTTTAATCAAAAACACTTCTTTTGCATTAAAATTAAGGTTCCTGCCCTGTTTGTAACGTAAATTCGTGTTTGTACTCCTATCACCAATTACTTTAACCGGTTTTTTAACGCGGATGGTTCCGTGATCAGTGGTAATGATTACTTTTACCTTTTTCTGAGAGATTTTTTTTCAATAAGTCCCAAAGTGGAGAATGCTCAAACCATGATAAGGTTAATGAACGATAAGCCGCATCATCATTAGCCAATTCACGAATCATCTGCATATCGGTACGCGCATGACTTAACATATCAACAAAGTTGAATACAATGGCATTAAAATCATTCTGCAACAGGTTATTGGTCTGCTCAACCAAATCCTTTCCCTGCTCAAAAGTTAAGATCTTATTATAACTGAATTTACAGTCTTTTCTTAAGTTGCGTTTAATATTGTCAGCCAGGAAAGCCTCTTCGTGCATATTTTTTCCTCCCTCATCATCATCGTTCTGCCAAAGCTGAGGAAAACGTTTCTCCATATCTAAAGGCATCATACCCGAAAAAATAGCGTTACGGGCATATTGTGTCGCCGTTGGCAAAATACTCGTGTACATATCCTCCTCATCAATCCTGAAATATTCAGAAATTAACGGATTAATGATTTTCCATTGATCATAACGTAAATTATCAATCAGGATAAAAAATACCGGCGTATTATCGTTAATATGCGGAAAGGCTTTTTTCTTTAATAACTCATTCGAAAGCAAAGGAGCCTTGTCTTTGTTCTTAATCCAATCCAGGTAATTTTCTTCAATAAATTTTGTAAACTGTGTATTGGCCTCCTGCTTTTGCATGGTTAAAATTTCATGCATCTGCGGATCGTCCAGTTTTTCCAATTCAAGCTCCCAAAAAACGATTTTTTTGTAAACGTCAATCCACTCTTCATAATTAAGCCTGTCGCCCAAAGTCATTCCTAAACGGCGGAAATCCTGTTGATAGGCCATAGAGGTTTTTTCGCTCACCAGACGTTTATTGTCAATCAGTTTTTTGATGGTTAGCAACACCTGTTTAGGATTTACAGGTTTGATCAGGTAATCATCAATTTTGCTGCCTATCGCATCTTCCATCAGGTTTTCTTCTTCACTTTTGGTAATCAGCACAACAGGCACATCTGGGTTGAGGTTTTTAATGGCCGACAAAGTTTCGATACCACTCATTCCCGGCATATTCTCATCAAGAAAAACCAGGTCAAAATGAGCTTTCCCAAATGCTTCCAAAGCATCGTTTCCATTCGTAAATGTGGTTACGTGGTAACCTTTATCATTTAATAATAATATATGGGGTTTTAACAGGTCGATTTCATCATCGGCCCATAATATTTTAGTTTCTTGCATGTTTTTGTAAAAATAGATCAGTAATGCCGTTTAATTCCGGCAGGTAATTTAAACTACAAATAAAAATAGCAATTTTTGTACCGTATCTATCTATTTAACTATTTTTAACGATTGAACAAGAAGAAAATAATAAATGATCCGGTTTACGGATTCATCAGTATCCCATCCGAATTGGTTTACGATGTGATCTCACATCCCTATTTCCAGCGTTTGCGCTACATTAAACAGCTTGGAATGACCCATTTAGTTTATCCGGGGGCTTTGCACACGCGCTTTCACCATGCTTTGGGAGCCATGCATTTAATGAGTTTGGCCATCAATCTTTTAAAAAGTAAAGGACATGCCATAACCGACGGCGAAGAAGAAGCCGCCATTTTGGCCATCTTATTACACGATATCGGCCATGGCCCTTTTTCACATGCACTAGAACATTCATTGGTTACCGGAATCAGGCACGAAGATATCTCCGCAAAACTGATGCATGATCTGAATGCACATTTCAATGGACGTTTAACCCATGCCATTGAGATTTTTAACGGAACCTACCCTAAAAAATTTCTTCATCAGTTGATTTCTGGTCAGTTAGATCTCGATAGAATGGATTATTTAAACCGCGATAGCTTTTTTACAGGCGTAAGTGAAGGCGTAATCAGTTTCGATCGGATTATTAAAATGTTCAATGTTTACGATGATGACCTGGTGATTGAAGAGAAAGGTATTTATTCGATTGAGAAATTTTTAATTGCCCGCAGGCTGATGTATTGGCAGGTTTATCTGCACAAAACAGTAATATCAGGAGAGATGATTTTGGTGAAATTATTAGAACGTGCAAAAGAATTATCCGCAGCAGGCGAAAACTTATTTGCTTCACCATCCTTAAATTATTTTCTAAAAAACGATATCAACGAGGCTAATTTCTTTGCACAGCACGAAAATTTAGAGCATTTTACCAACCTTGATGATCAGGATATTTATGCTGCCGTTAAGGTTTGGACCAAACATGATGATAAAATTTTGTCTACATTATGTAAAATGCTTACTTCCAGAAATCTTTATAAGGTGGAAATGGGCAACGAAATGGCAAATAGCGACCGTGTAAACTTTTTGCAGGATGCTGCAGTCAGTTTATTAGAAATTAAGCCAGAAGAAGCCCGGTATTTTGTTTTCACCGATTCTATTCAAAACCGCGCATATAATGCAGGAGTTGGAAATATTAAGATTTTGATGAAAAATAACGACATTGTTGATATTGCAAAAGCCTCTGATTTGTCTAATCTGGAGTCGCTGCAAAAAACTGTAGAAAAATATATCCTCTGTTATCCCAGAGGGATTTAAGGTTATTTAACAAAATATTTAACTTTTAGTGCCGTTTTAAGTCTTATTATTGCGTAAAATATACACCCTTTAACCCGAGCAGGTTTTTTTGTTCATATCAATTTAACACATACCTTTGTACGATGCAATTTACTGCCACGCAGATAAGTCAGTTTCTAAACGGTTCCATTGATGGTAACCCCGATGTAGCCGTTACCGAACTTTCTAAAATAGAAGACGGGAAAGAAGGCTCTTTGTCTTTTCTTTCTAACCCTAAGTATGAAAACTTTTTATATTCTACTCAGGCGTCAGTTGTTATCGTATCAAAAGACTTTGCTCCTACTCAGCCTTATACCAGCACCTTAATAAGGGTTGAAAATCCTTATAGTGCTTTTACGATTTTACTGGACAAATATAACGAGGCGGTAAACGCACAGGTTGCACAATCTGGAATTGATAAACTGGCATATATACACCCAACAGCAAAAATTGGCAAAAATGTATTTATAGATGCTTTTGCTTATGTAGCTGAAAACGTTGAAATTGCAGATGGCTGTAAAATAAATGCACAAACTTTTATTGGCGCTAATTCTAAAATCGGCAATAACAGCACTTTTTTTCCCGGTGTAAAAATTTATCACAATTCAATAATTGGTGCCAGGGTTATTATTCATGCCAATACTGTTATTGGAAGCGATGGTTTTGGCTTCGCCCCACAAAAGGACGGCACTTACAATAAAATCCCTCAGATTGGAAACGTCATAATTGAAGATGATGTAGAAATCGGCGCAAATACTACTGTCGATCGTGCAACAATGGGATCAACAATTGTAAAGAAAGGTGCAAAAATCGACAACCTGATCCAGATTGCCCATAACGTTGAAATTGGCGAGAATACTGTTTTAGCCGCGCAATCGGGCATATCAGGCAGTACAAAAATAGGCCCAAACAGTGTAGTCGGTGGGCAGGTTGGTATAGCCGGTCACTTAACCTTAGCAAAGGGAACACAGATTGGTGCTCAGGCCGGTATAAATTTTAACATCACAGAAGAAAATAAACAATGGCACGGTAGTCCGGCGCAACCCTTACGCAACTGGATGCGTGCCTCGGTAATTTTCAAACATCTTCCGGATGTAGAAAAAAGAATAAACGCGCTCGAAGAGGAATTGAAAAGGCTTACAGCTGAACTGGAAAAGAATACAATACACAATGAACGTTAGACAAAAAACGATTAAACAAGAAATATCAGCATCTGGTGTAGGTTTACACACAGGAGCTAATGTGACTTTAACATTTTGCCCGGCCCCCGAAAATCATGGCTTTAAATTTCAGCGTATTGATTTAGATGGCCACCCGATTATCGAAGCAGATGCAGATAACGTTACCGATACTTCACGCGGAACAACGCTTACCCAAAACGGCGCCAGCGTAAGCACCGTAGAACATGTAATGGCTTCTTTGGTAGGGATGGACCTTGATAACGTACTCATTAAATTAGACGGACCTGAAACACCGATTATGGATGGTAGTTCGATCCAGTTTGTTGATTTATTGGAAGAAGTAGGAACAGTTGAGCAAAATGCCGATCGCGAGTATTTTACCATTCCACATAACATTACCTATACCGAAGAAGATAGAAAAGTAGAAATTGTAGCAATGCCGTTAGACGATTACCGTTTTACGTGTATGATTGATTACAACTCTCCTGTTTTAGGCAGCCAGCACGCTGGTATTAATACCATTGCAGAGTTTAAAAAAGAAATTGCTTCTTGCCGTACTTTCTGCTTCTTACACGAATTAGAATATCAGCTATCGCACAATTTAATTAAAGGTGGCGATTTAAATAATGCCATTGTAATTGTAGATAAAGAGGTTACCAAAGACGAATTGAGCCATTTGGCTAAATTATTTAACCGTAAAGATATTGATGTTGCCCCGCAAGGGATTTTGAACAACATGGAATTGCGTTACCAGAACGAGCCTGCCCGTCATAAGTTGTTAGATATGATCGGTGATTTAGCTTTGGTGGGGATGCATTTAAAAGGCCACATTATGGCGGCCCGACCAGGCCACGCAGCAAACGTTGCCTTTGCAAAAAAGATTAAAGCAGCCATTAAAAAAGAGAAAAACAAAAAAGTACAAAAGGTATACGACCCAAGTGCAAAACCATTATATGACGTTGTTCAAATTATGGATATTTTGCCTCACCGTCAGCCATTTTTATTCGTTGATAAAATATTAGAACTTTCTAAAAACCATGTGGTAGGCGTTAAAAACGTAACCATGAACGAAGAGTTTTTCAAGGGTCACTTTCCCGGCGCACCGGTTTTTCCGGGGGTAATTCAAATTGAGGCAATGGCCCAGGTTGGTGGAATTTTAGTATTAAGTACGGTTCCGGATCCCAGAAATTATTTAACCTATTTCTTAAAAATAGATAACGTACGTTTTAGAGCCCAGGTTCTTCCTGGCGATACGATTGTTTTCCGTTGCGATTTACTTGAACCTATCAGAAGAGGCATTGCCCAGATGAAAGGTGTGGGTATGGTTGGCGAAAAAATCGTTGTCGAAGCCGAAATGATGGCTCAAATTTCAAAAGTTAAACAAGCAGAACCCGCCCAATAATGATACAACCCCTAGCATATATACACCCTCAGGCAAAAATTGCCGAAAACGTGGTAATAGAACCTTTTGTAGTCATACATAAAGACGTTGTAATTGGAGAGGGAACCTGGATCGGATCGAATGTGACCATTATGGATGGCGCACGTATTGGTAAAAATTGCCGTATATTCCCTGGTGCTGTTATTTCTGGCGAACCACAGGATTTAAAGTTTGCCGGCGAAATTACTACTGCAGAAATTGGCGATAATACTACTATACGTGAGTGTGTTACCATTAACCGTGGCACTAAAGATAAATGGAAAACGACCATAGGCAGTAATTGTCTGATTCAGGCTTATTCGCACATCGCGCACGATTGCGAGGTTGGAAATAACTGTATTTTCTCTAACAGCACTACACTGGCAGGCCACATTACTATTGGAAACAATGTAGTTTTGGCTGGCTTGGTTGCTATACACCAATTTGTTAAAGTAGGCTCTTATGCCTTTGTAACTGGTGGTTCATTGGTACGTAAAGATGTTCCGCCTTATGTTAAAGCGGCTCGCGAGCCACTTTCTTATGCGGGTATTAACTCTGTGGGTTTGCGTAGAAGAGGTTTTACCAACGAACAGATTGATGAGATTCAGGAAATTTACCGTGTACTTTTTGTAAAGCACAATAACGTAACGAAAGCTTTAGACATGATCGAAGCCGAATTTAAACCAACGGAAATCCGTGATGAAATTGTTGATTTTATTCGCAATTCTAACCGTGGGGTAATGAAGGGTTTTGGCATGGGAAGCTAAGCCTAAAGCAAAGAGACCAAAGCTTAAAGCAAAACAAATATTCATGAGTGATTTAACGCTAATCAGAACAGATTCAGACCATACCGATTTTAGACAATTGGTTGTTTTGCTGGATCAGGATTTAGCTGTTAGAGATGGTGACGATCATACTTTTTATGCGCAGTTTAACAAAGTTAATGCAATTAAAGAAGTGATTGTTGCCTACCAAAATGATGTACCCGTTGGTTGTGGTGCCATAAAACCTTTCTCGGCAACCGAAGCAGAAGTAAAGAGGATGTTTGTGCATCCCGACTACCGAAATAAAGGCATAGCCGCTAAAATTTTAACCGCCTTGGAAAACTGGGCAACCGAAATAGGTTTTTCTGCCACAGTGCTCGAAACAGGCAAAAAACAACCCGAAGCCATCGCACTTTATCAAAAAGTAGGATATCATATTATCCCTAACTATGGCCAGTACATTGGCGTTGATAACAGCGTTTGTATGACTAAACCGCTTAGCGCTAAACCCTAAACGCCCTACTGCAAATGAATATCACTTTACAAAATGTTGGCAGGAGGTTTAATAAAGAGTGGATTTTCAGGAATTTAAGCACTGAATTTTCTTCTGGTAATAGCTATGCCATATTAGGGCCTAATGGCTCTGGCAAATCAACATTATTAAGTGTGCTCACGGGTAGCTTATCCCCTTCTGAGGGCGAAATCTCATTTTCAGACACAAAAGAGATCCCTGTAGAGAATATTTACAAGTACATCAGTTTGGCAGCACCATATCTCGAACTGGTTGAAACTTTTACCCTAAAAGAGATCATTGATTTTCATTTCAAGTTTAAAAATTTTGCTGCCGGAGTTGATGCCAAAAATCTGATCGGCATATTAGGTTTGGAAAAGGCGGCAAACAAAGAAATTAAATATTTCTCATCAGGCATGAAGCAAAGAACCAAACTAGCTTTGGCATGTTGTGCGGATACACCTATTTTATTTTTAGACGAGCCAACGAGCAATTTAGATGTTCAGGGTATAAGTTGGTACCGCGAACTGATCGAAAATTTTGGAAAAGAGCGACTTACTATAATTGGTTCAAATCAAATACAAGAATACGAATTCTGCTCGGTACAACTACAAATATCAGACTATAAGTAGGTTAACACCCAAAAAAGCCTTTTCTTAAACGTATGTTTTGTCATACATTTGTACTAAAAATAATTTTTTCAAAAAATATTTTGTAATTGATAAATTGTTCTTACCTTTGCACCACCAAAAAGAGAAACAATTATTTAATTTATCTCTTCCAGGAAACGTTCATATTTTCCGCATTGTGGAATCAAAAATATAGCCCTTAAAAGGCAAAGAGTTTTTCATAGTTTAGTTTGAGGTTTAGGTTGATTATGCCTTTGGAGTGGTTCCCAAAGGCATTTCTTTTATGCGGAGTTTTTTTATCGTTTCGGCGGCAATTATTTTATGCACAAGCCTCTCATTTCTAAACCGGATTGCACGAAAATACTTTTTGGTGCAGACACTTCAATAAATTTGAACATACAATTACAAAAAGATTGAAGAAAAAGCGGGACTGCCCTATCCGATTAATGCTGGTTTCGCTTTTCAAATCACCATTCCTTTTTTTAACTTTGGTATTCAAAACAATTGACAAAACAATATTTCATTATAAATGGCAAAAGCATCAGAAGTAAAAAGCGGAAATGTGCTTCGTTTTAACGGAGAGTTGGTAAGTGTAGAAGAGTATATCCACCGTACTCCAGGGAATTTAAGGGCTTTTTATCAGGCCCGTATGCGCAATGTAAAAACCGGCAAAATTGTAGAATACCGTTTCCGGACAGATGAAGAGGTGACCATTTGCCGTGTGGAGACCAACGATTATCAATACCTGTATGAAGATGGCGATTACCTGGTAGTAATGGACAACAACACTTACGAGCAGTACAATATCCCAAAACTTCTTTTTGGCAGTTCGATAAAATTTTTAAAAGAAGGGATGAATGTAACCATTGCTTTTGAAAGCGATGAACCGATTGTTGCCCAGCTTCCTAATAGTGTAGAGCTAGAAATCACCTACTCTGAACCCGCTGTAAAAGGCGATACCTCAACCAGCGCGCAAAAATATGCCACTGTAGAAACTGGTGCTGAAATTAGGGTCCCTTTGTTTATTAATCAAGGAGATAAGGTGAAGATTGATACCAAAACAGGTGAATATATGGAGCGGGTAAAATAGCATAACAAAAGGTTTAAATTTTCTTAAACCCTAAGCCTTCTGCCTTAAACCTTTATAGGTTTTTATCAAAATAATTTTACCTTTGCCGTCACGAAAAACTAAAATACAAAACCCAATTTGGGATAACACAATATGGCAAAAGCATCAGAAATTAAAACAGGCAACATCCTTCGTATAAACAACGAACTGGTTACTGTTGACGAATGGAATCACCGTACACCAGGAAAAGGTGGCGCATTTTATACCGGTAAATTCCGTAACATTAAATCGGGCAGAATTGTCGAGGCACGTATGAATACCGACGAGGCTGTAGAAATCTGTCGCGTAGAAACCAGTGATTACCAATATTTATACGAAGAAGGTGATTATTTGGTAGTAATGGATAACAACAGCTACGAACAGTTTAATGTTGAGAAAGCTTTATTTGGTTCTGCTATTAAATTCTTAAAAGAAGGCATGAACATCATCGTTTCAATGGAAAGCGAAGAAGCAATTATGGCCCAGTTGCCAAACTTTGCAGAATTCGAAATTACTTATTCGGAGCCTGCTGTTAAAGGTGATACTTCTACAAATGCACTAAAAGCAGCAACATTAGAAAACGGTGTTGAAGTTAAAGTACCAATGTTTGTAAACCAAGGTGATAAAATTAAAATTGATACCCGTACCGGCGAATATGTTGAGCGTGTAAAATAATTTTAAATTCATATTCAAAAGCCTCTGAATTTTTATTTTTCAGAGGCTTTTTTGTTCCTCAAAACCTGTGAGGCTTAAACCCATAATGCTAAATAAACCGCATCTCTTAGATGTACTAAGGTGACCTAGGTGGTCATCTTTTTTTGAAAAAGCAGGGTTCATGTGGTTGGGTTACAACAGTCCCGCTCCGTTTGTAGTGCCGGCGCGAAGCCAGCAGCTACCACTGCAATCGGCTTTATTTAACCAAAGCCTTTAGGTCTTAGGTCACAAAACCCCGCGAGTTTTCGAAACCTAAGAGGTTTGAAAAATATTATATTTGTTTTATGTTTAAAGCCGAAACCAGAAAACAAGCGTTAAAAGACAGGTTACTGCTAACCGACCCAAAGCATCAGGCGTTAAACGAATCGCTTTTAAAACAGTTTAAAACACTCGATTTTAGCCAAACTAAAACCCTGCATATCTTTTTACCCATTACAGAAAAAAAAGAGCCGGATACTTTTTTATTGATCGAATGGCTGAACAAAACTCATCCTGAAATCAAAATCATTGTACCTAAGGCCGATTTTGAAACAGCACTGATGACCCACCACGAATACCTTGGCGAAGGAGACCTAAAAAAAAACCTCTACAACATTTTGGAGCCACAAAAAGGAAACTTTCACGAAGGTGAAATAGACATGGTCATTATTCCGCTGTTAGCCTTTGATGAACAAGGTTACCGCGTAGGTTATGGGAAAGGTTTTTATGATCGTTTTCTCCAGGATATAAATGCTCAGAAAATAGGTTTATCTTTGCATCCTGCAATCAAAAAAATCGATGATGTAAATGAACACGACATCAAATTAGATTTTTGCATCACACCAACAGAAATTATACAATTTTAAGCTTACCAGCATGCCACAGGAAATCGTTATCAAAACCGAAAAACAATACGAAAACAACATGGTTGCTGTATTCGAATTACAAGAAAAAGAAGAATTAACCGCCGAAGACCTGAAACAGATTGAATTGATGTTAAAGGCTGGTGAGAAATACGAATCGGAGCACTTGTAAAGGTTAATTAGTTCAGTTGCCATTGGTTTGTTGGTCTGGGTGCTTAACAAAAAAGCCTATATCCTTCCCCGATTTTTCGTCATCTCGACTGGAACGCAGTGGAATGGAGAGATCTAAATCAAATTACACTCGAGATAGATTTCTCGACTGCGTTACACTCCGCTCGAAATGACGGCTCTGATGGACAACTTAACACAGGGACACGCTGTGTTTTCTATGCATGCGTGCCTAAATCTAAGAGATCTGTGCTTTCACAAAATCACTCACCAAATAAGCGATTAATTTAGAAGTGAGCTTACTCACCCTCCCATCAAGCATACGTGTGGCGCCTTCGCATATATGCAGGTAAGAAAATTTCTTAGCGTGGGTTAAAATCAGTTTTCGAATATCGTTAACTGCAAACCCAGAGGGCGTTTCAGCACTCGAAAGCACATTCTGGATACAATCTAAGTCAATTTCTAAACCCGTGGCAGGTCCTAATTCATCAAAAAAACCATTGACATCGGCACCCATTAAAATATCATCAAAAAATATAGCTTTTAATTTTGGATTGTTATCAATCTGGCTTAAAATAGTTTCATTGTTATAATTCTGATGCAAGCCATACATAAAATAATTATTCAGGTAATTTTCTTTTAAAGCATAAGAAAAGCCATTTCCACTATGTCTACCTTCTAACTCTCTTAAATCGGCATGTGCATCTACATTTAATACATCAATTGGGCGTTTAAAGGCTAACGAAGTTCCCTTAATCATGCCATAAGCATTGTTATGACCACCACCAATTACAATTGGGATTTTGCCTGCAGCTACAATTTTCTCTATAACAGGATAAAGCAATTCATCAATTTCAGCTACTTTATTTCTTAAAGCTTCAATAGAAGAATCTTCAGGTTCAGTAATTTCAAAATGCCCCAAAACCAAAATTTCTTCACCATTTAAAAAGTTGTTACTCTGGATATTCAAAAAAGCTGTTAAACTTGTGCGCCATGCCGATGCTGCTCCCGCAATACCTGCATTAGCCCTTACCCCTATGTCTTCAGGGATTCCCAGCAATACAAATTTTGAATTGTTCGCTTTTAACCCTTCTATTGAGATTGCTTCATGTTGATAGGTATTAACCCTTTCGCCAAGCTTGGTTTCTCCGTCACGATAGATAATCAAATGCTCAATGTCGCTTTGCGAATATATTTTAAGGTTATCCATGATAAATCTCACCGTTTAAAATCACCGTATCAACCTGGCTTTCACCAAAACTATACGGCAAATAGGCTATTGAGGGCATTGGTTTTGTGATAAATAAATTTGCCTTTTTTCCAATGGCAATGCTTCCATAACTTTCACTGATCTCCATTGCTGCCGCACCGTTTAAAGTAGCGGCATTGATGGCCTGCTCCGGAAACATTTTCATTTTAATACAGCCCAGCGACACTACAAAATTCATATTTCCTGAAGGTGTTGATCCTGGATTGTAATCGGTAGCCAAAGCAATAGGCAAATTGGCTTTAATAAAGTTTTTAGCATCTGCAAATGGAATACCTAAGTAAAACGAACAAGAAGGCAGTAATGTTACAATGGTATTGGCATTTCTTAACGTTTCGATAGTTTCCTCGTTACTTTCTTCCAAATGATCGACTGAAATGGCATTATTTTTAACCGCCATCTCGATAGCACCCGAAACAGAAAGTTGGTTAGCATGTATTTTTGGTTTTAAGCTGTACTTTGCTCCCGCTTTAAGTATCTGATCGGTTTCTTCCACGGAGAAAAATCCCTTTTCGCAAAAAACATCAATATAGTCAGCCAGTTTTTCTTCTGCTATTTGAGGCAGCATCTCATTAATGATTAAATCGATGTAAGCCTGATGATCATTTTTAAATTCGGCAGGAAAAGCATGTGCAGCCAGAAAAGTTGCTTTGATAGGGATTGGAAACTGATCTTTCAACCTGCGGATTACCCTGAGCATTTTTATTTCACTCGCTGTGGTTAGTCCATATCCACTTTTAATTTCAACGGCACCTGTTCCCTGTAAAATCATCTGTTTCAATCTCACGGATGCACTTTCAAACAATTCGTCTTCTGTTGCTTTTTGAAGTTTATTGGCCGAATTTAAAATCCCTCCACCTGCCGCGGCAATTTCTTCGTAGGTTTTTCCCTGGATTTTCATCGCAAACTCTTCTTCACGTGAGGCCGCAAAAACAATATGGGTATGGCTATCGCACCAGGAAGGGAAAATGTATTTGCCTTCGGCGCTGTGAGATGGAAGATGTGCAATGGAAGATGGAAAACTATCCATTTCACCAAAATCTTTGATCAGGCAATCGTCTATCAAAAGCCATGCATTTTCGAGAACAGGTAAATGATCCAGTTCGCTGCCACGAAGCACTAATTTATTTTTAGGGTGAAGACCTACAAGGCCTTTTATATTGGTGATTAGCATTTGGTTCGCTTATTGAGTATGAGTAAAAGTATCGGGTAATCAGGATCTGAATTTATAAACCCTGATCCATTTACATCTTACATTATTCTATTTCCAACAGAACCGGACAATGATCAGAATGTATGGCGTCGGGTAAAATCCTTACATTTTTCAAACGGCTTTCCATTGGTCTTGTTGCCAGGTGGTAATCGATACGCCAGCCGAGGTTCTTTCCTCGTGATCCGGCACGGTAACTCCACCAGGTGTAATGATGTGGATCCTTATTGAAATGACGAAAAGTATCGATGAAACCGTTGTCCAAAAATAATTGCATCCATTCTCTTTCCTCTGGCAAAAACCCTGAAGAATTTGCATTCGATTTTGGATTATGGATATCAATAGCTGTGTGGCAGATGTTATAATCGCCGCTTACAATCAAATTTGGAATCGCTTTACGCAATTCGCCAATATATCCATCAAAAAACCGCATAAATTCGTACTTTTTCACCTGTCTTTCATCTCCGCTAGATCCGGATGGCATATATAAGCTCATTAAGGAGAAATCATTATAGTCTGCTCTTAAAATCCGTCCTTCTTTATCGATCCATTCTTCACCGCAGCCAAATTCTACATGGTTGGGTTTAATTTTCGATAAAATGGCTACCCCGCTATATCCTTTTTTCTCTGCCGGGAACCAATAATGGTGATAACCCAACTGCTCAATCAGTGCAATAATTTCAGGGATTTGCGAAGGCAGCGCCTTTACTTCCTGCAAACAGACCATATCAGCGTTTGTAGCTTGTAACCAGCCAAAAAAGTTTTTGGTACTTGCCGCCCTAATTCCGTTTACGTTATAGGAAATAATTTTCATCAGTTAAATTCAGTTTTCAATGGTGATGAAGCAATCATGATTTTTTATCAATGAGCGATAGTAAATCATGATTGCTTCATTCAGTAAATTTCAATTGCTGTGGGTGGTAAATTTAGAAATTAATTGAATAAATGCTTAGTAATCCAATTAATGAATTCGTTAGGGATCGTCATCTCGACTGAAACGCAGTGGAATGGAGAGATCTGCCTCAATAGATCTCTCGGCTACGTTGCACTCCGCTCGAGATGACGCCAACCAAAGAAATTACCATCTAAATGACAATATCTTTGATTAACCCATCAACAATTGTTTCTCCAATTTTTTCGCGGCTCTTCTTTTTAAAACGGTAACTTCCATTTTTACATCCTGTTTTGGGCGGTTGTTTTTATCGGTTTCAAGAGCGGCAATTTTATCTACCATATCCAAGCCAACCACAATTTCACCATAAACAGTATAATTGCGGTCTAAATGTGGACTGCCCCCTATTGTTTTATAAACCTCGCGCTGCCATTCAGGGATTTTAAATTTTAAACGTTTCTCTTCTACACTGTTTAATTGCTGATCGGTAAAAACCTTACCTTGAACCAGGTAAAACTGACTACCACTTGATGCTTTTGCCGGATTAACATCATCGCCTTCCCGTGCCGCAGCTAAAACACCTTTTTTGTGAAACAAGCTATCATTAAATTCGGCTGGAATGGTGTACTTAGGCCCTCCTTCACCCAATAAAGAATCAGGTTTGGCATTTTTAGAATCTGGATCACCACCCTGTATCATAAAATCTTTAATCACCCTGTGAAACAAAACATCATTGTAGTATCCCTGTTTAACCAGTTTTAAAAAATTATCGCGGTGTAGAGGAGTTTGGTTATATAGCTTAATGATGCATTCTCCAAATTCGGTTTTAATGCGTACATATTGATTTTTGGGCTTTGCGGCAAAGGCTGAAAGCATCGAAAAGGAGCAAAGGAACAATAATATTTTCTTCATTTAATTGGTGTTTGAGGCTAAATTAAGCTAAAAAATGAAATTCAGTAAAGAAATGGCCGCTTTATTCGATAATTTTTGCTTTATCTTTGTATTAATGAAGTTAAAACAAAAAATAGCACTTTCTTTGGCTGTATTCTATGCAGTTAGTGTTATGGGTTTGGCTTTAAGCCTCCATTTCTGTGGGGGCAAACTAGAAAACGTTAAACTTTTTAGCAATGAGGCTTCGTGCAAATTCTGCAAGGATATTCCTGCTGAGAAGAAAGATGACGGTTGTTGCAAAAACACTCAGGTAACAGTTAAAGTAAAAGATAGTCACCATGCGGAGGCTCAGTTACAAATGCCAAAACTATTTTCTATCCAACTTTTTCTACACCCTCCTGTTTTAGCATTTCTAAGCAGCATCAGTCCGAAATTTTTTAGTAAAATTTCGAACAAAGCACCGCCATTATCCTCGCGGATTGCTTTGCATATTTTCAATTGCATTTTTAGGAATTAGGATTTTCTATACTTCCGTCATCCTGAACTTGTTTCAGGATCTGTTTTGCTATAAGACCCTGAAATGAATCCAGGGAGACGACAGTTTTAAAAATTATTCTAATTCAAAAATCATGAAAGCAATAAAAATATTCAGCATTATTATGCTATTTTTCGCCGTTAATGTTTCGGCACAACAAATATCTACAGCCGATTTACAGGTAACCGGTTTAACCTGTTCGATGTGCTCAAATGCAACACAAAAATCTTTAGAAACCCTCGGCTTTATCAGTAGCGTTAAACCTGATTTAAATAAAAACATTTTTGTTTTAACCTTTAAAAAAGACGCCAATGTTAACCTTGACCTGGTCCGCAAAAAAGTTCAGGATGCAGGTTTTTCAGTAGGCGGCTTAACGGCTAACTTCAATTTTAATGATGTTAAGGTAGACGACAAAGGTCAGGCTGTTGTTAACGGCAATGTGTACCGTTTTGTAAATGTAAAAGGTAAAACCCTTACTGGTACGGTTAAGGCCAGCGTAGTAGATAAAGATTTCATATCTGGTTCTGCATTCAAAAAACAGGCCGCAACTGCTAATTCTGATGCTTATGCAAGTGGCACAGGTGTTGTAAATGGTAAAAAAACCCGTATTTACCATTTAGTTCTTTCGTAAGATGAGGCGGATATTCGTGTTAGCGCTGATGATGATCGGCGCTTATACCAGTGTTTCGGCACAAGAACTATATGTATTTACAGAGCCTGCAAGTAATATGCCTACCAAATCAATTGGTGTAAGGATTACTAATGAGGGCATGTTCAATTATCCGGGTTACGTAAGCCGGACGATCCCGGAGGTAATGATCGGTTTTAACAAAAATCTGATGATGCATGCACAGGCCTTTCTCTCGGATATGGATGGAAAATACCGTTTAGAAGGAGGAAGTTTATACGCCAAGTACCGGTTTTTATCCATGGATGAAGCGCATAGCCATTTCAGGGCATCGGCTTTCGGAAGGGTAAGCACCAGCAGGCGCCCAACTTATACACGAGATATTAATCTTGAGGGCGACAATAGCGGTGTACAAGGTGGATTGATTTTCACCCAGCTTCTGCATAAACTGGCATTATCATCTACCTTGGGTTATGCGCATGCATTCGAAAACAGCGACAGGCAGATTGCCGGAATGCCGCAGCCAAAGAACATGTTATCGTACAGTTTATCGTCTGGTTATTTGGTTTTACCAGTGGTTTATAAGGATTACAAGCAGCCAAATTTTAATGTATATTTAGAATTGCTGGGCAAAACCGATCCGGGCAGCGGTCAGTCTTATTTAGATATCGCTCCTGCTGTACAAATGATTTTAAACAGTACAACACGCATCGATTTTGGCTATCGCTTTCAGGCTGCTGGAAATATGGATAACCGATACACCAAAAACATGTATCTGCTTCGTGCAGAATTTAACTTCTTTAACGTTTTAAAATAAAAATGATGAAAAAAATATTAGGATTGGTTGCCATCATTGCAATCGCAACAACAGCTTTTACATACGCACAAAGTAAAACAGATGTAGCCTTAAATCAGGTATTAACGGCATATTACGATGTAAAAAACGCACTAGCAACCGATAAAAAAGATTTAGCTATCGAAAAAGTGAAAGTTTTATCGGCAAAGGTAAATGCCGTTAACCATAAAGATTTACCTGCAGACCAGCATAAAATATTTATGGAACAAGCGGCCATTATTAAAAGCAAAGCGGCGCAACTTGCGGGTTCAAACGACATCAAAACACAGAGAAAAGCCTTTGAAGGGATTTCTTATGCAATGATCAAAACGTTGAAAGGCCTGAAATTTAATAGTCAAACCGTTTATATTCAATATTGCCCAATGGCGAAGGCGAGCTGGTTAAACGAAAAAGAAAACATCGAAAATCCATATTATGGAAGCATGATGTTTGATTGTGGCGACGTTTCTGAAACCATAAAATCGAACTAATGAAACTGCATATCAAAAATATGGTATGCAACCGTTGTAAAATGGTGGTTAAGGCCGAGCTGGAAAAGCTTGGCTTTAAACCGCTATTGGTTGAGCTTGGCGAAGTTACCCTTGCCGAAAATATTACAGCAGAGGATAAATTCAAAATTGCAACGCAACTGACCCATTTTGGTTTCGAATTGCTGGAGGATAAAAAAACTCAAATTGCAGAACAGATTAAAACAGCCATTATTAACCTGGTACATTATACCAAAGAACCTTTAAAAATCAATCTCTCAGTTTATCTCAGCGAGCAGTTAAAACAGGAATATTCGAGCTTAAGCAGCGTTTTTTCTGAACTTGAAAGCCAGACGATCGAGAAGTATTTTATTGCTCAAAAAATAGAAAAAGCAAAAGAAATGCTCACTTATGGCGAACTTACCTTGAGCGAAATTGCCTTCCAACTAAATTATAGCAGTGTAGCTCACCTATCGGCACAATTTAAAAAAGTTATCGGAATTACGCCTTCGGCTTATAAAGCAACATCAAAAGAAAGCAGGAAAACGCTGGATAAGGTCTGAGAACGTAAAATGGAAGAGGTAAGATGGAGGAGGGGCCGATCGTCTATGAACTATGAACCAAAAACCATTAACCACTTATCAATTCAACAATCACAGCAATTTAACAATTCGACAATTCGACAATTTAGCCATTCCAATAGTTAACCGATTAAACACCTCTAAACAATTTCTTATCATACGTCAAGACTGATCGGCTGATAATCAGCTATTTTTGCACCTAAATAAAATCACTAAATATGAAAAAATTATTCTTATTTCTGATCGCTACCTCAATTAGTGTGGCATCATTTGCACAAACCAGCTGGAAGATAGATCCAATGCACTCGTTTGTAAACTTTTCGGTTAAACACATGGGCATTTCTTTTGTTGATGGTTCATTCAAAAAATTCGATGGGACGGTTTCTGCATCTAAACCAGATTTAACCGATGCCAAAATTGCCTTTACCGTTGATGTAAATAGCATTACTACAGGTGTTGAGATGAGAGATGGTCACTTAAAAACTGATGATTTCTTTAATGCAGAGAAATTTCCAACGATGAAATTCGAAAGCACTTCTTTCAAAAAATTAAGTGGTAACAATTATGAGTTAAGTGGTAAATTAACTATCCGTGATGTTACTAAAGATGTAAAATTTGCAGTTGTTTATGGCGGTACAGCTAAAGACCAGCAAGGCAATACTAAAGCAGGTTTCGGTGCGACTACAACCATTAACCGTTTAGATTATAATATTAAATATGATCCAACTGGTGCAGGCGTTGCAAAAGATGTTGCGATTAAATTAAATCTGGAGTTTGTTCAGGGAAAATAAAATATAGGATCATTATTTATCCATATTGATGATCTGATAAAAATTTAAATAAACCTGTCACATTGAGCTTGTCGAAATGCATGTAGGTGCTTCGACAGGCTCAGCATGACAAACCCGATATTATGTCTGCACTATCCCAATTCAAAAGCTTTACTCAACTCTTGCCTAAAACGGATTTAATGCCAACGCTTTTTATTGGCCATGGCTCTCCTATGAACGGGATTGAAAACAATGAGTTTAGTGAGAGTTGGGTAGATTTGGCAAAACACATCCCTGTTCCTAAAGCAGTTTTGGTGGTATCGGCACATTGGTACACCCACGGTACCTTTGTAACTGCAATGGATTTCCCAGGTACCATCCACGATTTTGGTGGTTTCCCTCAGGCACTTTTCGATGTTCAATATCCTGCTCCGAGCAATCAGAAGCTGGCTGCAGAAATACCTGGCTTAATCCACTCAACTCCTGTTGGCTTAGACCACGATTGGGGCCTGGATCATGGCACCTGGACAGTAGTAAGGCACATGTATCCAAATGCAGATATTCCTGTTTTGCAATTGAGTATCGATTATACCAAATCGCCTGAACAACATTATGAAATAGCCAAAGAAATTTATGCACTCCGCAAAAAAGGGGTATTGGTTATAGGTAGTGGAAATATGGTGCACAATCTACGCATGTTAAGCTGGGAAATGATTAATGGCGGCGGTTATGATTGGGCGATTGAAATGAATGATAAATTCAAAAATTTAATTGCCAATGGCGACCATAAACCCTTAATCAACTATCGCAACTTAGGTACCGATGCGATGTTGGCCATACCTACGCCAGAGCATTATTTACCCCTCATTTATACGCTTGGAATGAAAAACGATAAGGAAGAGGTTTCGTTTTTTAATGATAAAGCAGTTGGCGGTTCGTTAACCATGACTTCAGTTCTGGTGGGGTAATAACTGTCATGCTGAGGCACGAAGCATCTTTAAACGATGAAAACTTCCTTTCTATAGCAAAAGATTCTTCACTGTGTTCAGAATGACAACTACCTAAAATTCTATAAAACTTTATGATTATTCTGTAACACTTATCGCACGTTGAAGCGGTAAATTTGTATAAAGAATTTAATCATGACACACACCTATCAACTCACTGGCATGACCTGTGGCGGTTGCGAAAATAAAGTTAAAAGTAACCTGCTTATTTTACCTGATGTAACCTCGGTTGAGGTTTCTAAAGATGCCAATACTGCTACCATTAGCATGGATAAACATATCGGTTTAGATACCTTACAACAAGCTTTGGGCGGTAATGACAGCAAATATCAGATTTCTGCCACGCAGCACAATGAAACGCTTGAAGAAACAAAATCCTGGACCGAAACCTATAAACCCATTCTCTTGATCTTTGGGTATGTAACCGCAATATCGTTAGTGGTTTCGTGGCAGGCCAATGCCATCAATTATATGGTGTTTATGCGCATTTTTATGGCAGGTTTCTTCCTTACCTTTTCTTTCTTTAAAATGCTCAACTTAAAAGCATTTGCCGAAAGTTACGCCATGTACGATATCGTGGCTAAAAAATTCAGCGCCTGGGGTTATATCTATGCCTTTATCGAATTGGGCTTAGGCTTATCATTTGCATTAAACCTATCTCCTCTTATTGTGAATTGGGTCACCCTGATCGTAATGATCATCAGTATTTTTGGAGTTTTAGAAAGCGTTCTAAACAAAAAGAAAATTCAATGCGCTTGCTTAGGCGCGGTGTTTAACCTACCCATGAGTACGGTAACCATTGTTGAAGATGCGATTATGATTGCCATGAGCGCAGCCATGTTGATTTTGATGTAAATTTTAGCCAAGCTCATCAGAGGGAAGTTTTATAAACCCAAAATTCTTTATAGGTGCTTGCTTTCAAAATAATTACGAAGTTCTATTTTTTCATCAAAATCATTTGATAATTCAACTTTCCCTACAATATCATTTAATTTCGATGACGGAATAGGCTTTTCTTCAGACGCAATACTATCTACGTGTTTTGTGCTTTCTTGATTCGAGTTTATAGTCAATATTTTTTTGGTATTCATAATTATTATTAAGCAGAATTTGATGATATTTCAACGATTTTTTTTGGTCATGTACGACACGATCGTCATGCTGAATTTATTTCAGCATCTTTCTTGCTACAAAGACCCTGAAATAAATTCAGGGTGACGACAACTAAGATAAAAATATATGCATTTACGGGTAAAATTAGAGATCACAGCTATTGCCGCTTATACCTAAACTCCGATTTTCGGCTTTTCCCATTAAGCTCGCCCTCAATCCAGGCGAGCATTTCATTTTTCCCCTGGTTTTGGTAAACTATTCTTTGTGGAAAATCGTGTGCCGCATTTTCGAAAATATAGATCTGATCTTTTGTGGAGATAAGCTTAAAACAGACTTCCTCTCCTTCATTCTGATTAGCAACCGTTGAACAATAGAAAACATTTTTTCCTATTTTTCTGATCTGTAAGGTTTCGGTAAGAACGCTATCTCCTTTTGTATTGACACGATAACTCTTTCCTTTCAGTATTTTATCGGCACCCTGACTCCATTTTTCCACAATTTTACCTTTGGGCGTTTGCATTTCCCATGAGCCTAACACAAAAGAAAAGGTTTTGGATGGATCACTTTGCGCTTTAACATTGCTGTAAAAACCAACAAAAAATAAAATCAAGGAGTATAAATAGATTCTTTTCATTTTGTTATAGTATTGGTAATGTGTGCCAGGTGATGCTTTCCGTGCCAGGCATACATACCCAGCATATTGGCCAAAGTGAGTTCTTTATTGTGGGCCGGGTGAATGTATTTCCTTTGGTAATCCTCTACTTTCAATGTTTTTAAAAAAGCAACCCAACGCTGATGTAAGCCTGCTAACAGCTCAATCGACAATTTGATCTCACCATTTTTTGCTTCTTCGGTTTCTGCCCAGCGTTCCTCATAATATGGCCTGATTACCGGAATGTCTTCAGTAATGGCCTGCTTAAAACGGATATAAGCGTTGATATGACTATCCGGAACATGATGAACAACCTGCCGCAATGTCCAGCCTCCTGGACGATAGGTTTGGTTCAGCTCTTCATTGGTTAAATTTTCTGTAGCTTTTTTTATTTGGCCTGGCAATGCCTCTATTTCAGAAATCCAGGTGTCAATCTGTTTTTGATCAAAAATATCAGGCATAGCAAATTGACCGATTGGGTATTTAAGCTGTTCTAAATCCATGGAACCAAAATAAGGAGAATTATCGAGTTTTTAACCGCAAAGATCACAGAGAGGAAGGCACAAAGTACGTGAGGCTGGGACCATATTTAAAATAAAATCTGCGTCCATCTCCCTAGATCTGCGGGATATAAAATCTACATCAGTTTTTTCAACCATTTCAATAAGCCCATTTTTGGTGCATAAGGAGGATAAATCATGTTGGTTAAACCCAATTTTGATTGAAAAACAACCGCCCTTTCGTGTGAAAAGGTTTTAAAGCCAAAAATACCATGACAGTTTCCCATCCCACTGCAGTTAACTCCACCGAAAGGCAAATTCGGATTACTGATGTGAACCAGTACATCGTTTACACAGGTTCCGCCAGCGCTAGTTTCGGCAATGATTTTATGCTGATGTTGTTTGTTTTCTGAAAAGATGTAAAGTGCCAAAGGCTTGTTTTTGCTATTCACTAAATCAATAGCTTCCTCCAGGTTTTTAAAGGTGATTACAGGTAAAACCGGGCCGAATATTTCCTCCTGCATGATGGCACTGTTTTCTTTTACAGATGTTAAAAGCGTTGGCATTAGGGTTAAATTTTGTTCGTCTGCTTCACCACCAAACGTTAATACCGCTCCATCTGCAATTGCATCTTCCTTTAATTTATCAATACGTTTAAATTGCTTATCATTAATGATTTTAGCGTAATCGTTTTTATTGATTTCAACGCCTTCAAAAAATAATTTCTGAACCGCAGCCTTGTAATATTCTACAAAATCATTTAACCGGTTTTCTTCAATTAGCACATAATCCGGTGCGATACAAGTTTGTCCGGAATTAACCAATTTGCCCCAGGCGATTTTTTCTGCCGCTTTTTTAATGTCGCTGGTTCCGTCTACAATGGCTGGCGATTTTCCTCCAAGCTCTAAAGTAACCGAGGTGAGATTTTTAGCGGCAGCTTCCATTACCACTTTGCCAATTGCGGTACTTCCGGTAAAAAATATATGGTCAAAAGGATGTTTTAGCAGTTCGGTAGAAACATTGGCGTCTCCTTCAAAACAGGCAATTTCTTTAGTTTCAAAAGTGGCTGCAATTATTTTACTGATTAGGCCAGCAGTTGCTTCGCTTAATTCGGACGGTTTAAGGATCACACAATTTCCTGCCGCTACTGCCGAAACCAAAGGACTCATCATCAATTGTAATGGGTAATTCCATGGGGCAATAATCAAACAAACACCTTTGGGTTCATAATAGATTTTATTACTCGCAAAAAAATTGCTCATGGTTCGGCCTGCTGATTTCGGTTTCATCCACCCTTTCAATTTTTTGATGGCAAAGTCGATTTCAGCATAGGTAAAGTACAGTTCAGTTACAGCACTTTCGAAACGGTTTTTACGCAGATCCTTTTCCAAGGCTGCAAATATTTCTTCTTCGGCTTTTTCTAAAGCCTGTTTAAGTAGTCTCAGCTTACCAATTCGGGTTTTAGCATCTGTTTTGCGTAAATCGAATTTATGTTTTTGCTGTAAATCGAAAACCGACTTTATCTGTTGTTCCATAATTACCTATATTACTTGCTTTTACGCTTATCGATTTTCCTGAAATTGCGAGTTAAATTTAGTTAAAATGAGGCCTTTTCATTAAAAATTCATTCATTTAAAGCATATTGCAGCAAATTTTAATAATAAAAGATGAAAAGATTGTTTTTTGTTTTCGCATTCATAATTCCACTGGTTATCCATGCCCAAACCATAAAAACAGATGTACTGGTTATCGGCAATGGCGATGCTGCTTATGCCGCATCTTTTCAGTCTTTTAAATCAGGCGTAAAAACCATCCAGCTTACCCAAAAAGAACCGTTGGAATTAAATAAAATTGCTGAAACTAAAAGGCCCCTAGTGCCTTTTTACCAAAGTTTTTTAAAGAGGGAAACTGAAAATGCGAAAAGCTTGGAAAGCCCAAAATCTAAACCGGATAAAAAAAACCGGACGAAAGTAATTGTGGTAGATAGCACGTTACTTTTAAACGTCATCAACAACACTCCTTACACAGAAATTAAACGTTCTGGCAGTGGTTGGGAAGTAAATCTCACAAAAGATAAAAGCATTAAAGCCAAAATTCTTGTGCTGGCAGATAGCCCTGAAAAGTTGCTTGCAGCACTAAAAATCTCCGTTTTAAATCCAGCCTCTTCAAGTCCGTTAAACTA
>Ga0190271_10000015_pt1 | contig 149219 bp, 125 predicted proteins | sample Popmic356T_FD_133747 | JGI IMG/M metagenome (GOLD analysis project Ga0190271, IMG submission 133747) | Populus adjacent soil microbial communities from riparian zone of Weber River, Utah, USA - 356 T | ecosystem: Environmental > Terrestrial > Soil > Riparian zone | place: USA: Utah...
GTGCCTTTAAAATTAACCAGCAAATTGAAGTGGCCGATTCTGGCTTTGACTATCCCTTTTTGCAACTCGCAGAAACCACGTTAACGGTAAATAGTTTAGGAATGACCAATCATTTTATTAAGCTGGTAGAGCAATCATTTTACTCCCGTTCCGGGTTAGGTAGATATAGCGAAGCACAAATTTTGTTTTTTAATCATGAACTTAACCGCTGCAAAGAAGAAGTGTTAAGCCTTCGTGCAAAATTCTATCATACTTTTGATGCGTCCTGGAATCAGTTAATGAGTAATGGAGAAATTGCTGATGACAAATTAAGCGAGGTAAGTTCAATCAGCCGTAAATTGGCACATGCCTGTTGGAAATCGGCAGCTACTTTATTTCCATACTGTGGCCTGGAGGCTGCAAAGAAGAAATCAGAAATTAACAGGGTTTGGAGAGATATTCATACGGCAAGCCAGCATGCTTTACTTACTTTTGAAATTTAATTATTCCAAAAGCTCTGGTTTAATTTTATCTCTAAAATCAGTAGCAAACTTATTCAGTTTTGGTTGTATTACAAATGCGCAATAAGGTTTTCCCTGGTTGTTGCTAAAATAGTTCTGATGGTAGTCTTCAGCCTCATAAAATTCGGCTACAGGACAAACTTCTGTTGTAATGGGCTTGTCGAAAATTTGCTGTTTGGTTAAATCTTCGATCATTTTCTCCGTCAGTTTTCTCTGATCTTCATTTTTGTAAAACACTACCGATCTGTATTGAGTACCCACATCATTACCCTGTCTATTTAGGGTTGTTGGATTATGGGTTTTAAAGAATACCAATAACAACTCATTGAACGAAATAACGCTCTCGTCGAACGTAATTTGAATTACTTCTGCGTGTCCGGTGTTGCCACTACAAATTTCCATATAAGTAGGATGCTTTAAATCTCCCCCCATATAGCCTGATGTAACCTGGCTTACGCCATTCAGTGTCTGAAAAACGGCTTCTGTACACCAAAAACAGCCTCCGCCAAATGTTGCTATTTGCATATCCTACATATATAAAATCTGTTCCAATTTTTAGATTCAATCAAAAAAAAGACATTTTTTTGATATTACAATACAGTTAAATGCTAATTATTCCTGTATGTTTTAAGGAGGGCGTGTTTTGTATAAAGCCTAAAACCTTGTCGTAATATATGCAAAGACATTTTATATTTCCCTTAATTTTTGAAAGTCTCAGCGCGGCGCTATAACTAGATAGAAAATATTTCAATAGATGCTGGTCTTAGCATCTCGCTAAGAAATTTATTATTTTCTAATTTTTTGAAAGTCGTAGCGTGACGCTACGACTAGATATATTTTTTCAACTGGAAGCAAATAAAAAAGCCTGTAATCGTAATTACAGGCTTCAATTTTTATTGATATTGGATATATATCGGTTTTGGTTTAAGCTTTAACAGCTCTTCCGGAGTCATTAACCGTTTAGGTTCTTTCTTCAGGTCATTTTTATAAAACAGCTTAAATCCAGTGAACTGTACAGGCTCACCCTGTATAAAGTGGCGATAGGTGCCTATTTTTAAATCGGGTTCGCCCCATCCATCCATATGCATTACCACCTGAACTTCAGGACGTAATTTAATGTTAGCTGAATTAGTTACCATTTTCTTTGTAAAGCGGTGCAATACAAATACTTTTGGAGGCAAATTGTGTTTTTTAACAATATCGGCTAAGTACTGCGTTACATAATTTACGTCGGCAGCATCATAAGTTCCGATTTTTCTGCCAGGTAATGAACCATCCTTCATTGAAAATTCCGGGTCGATACCTAAATGTACATATGGCAGTTCAAGATATTTTTCGATGTGCGGTAATTCTGCTTTTATAGTACTTAAAGCCACCTGAAGATCTAAAAATACAATTGTGTTGGGTTGCATTTTGGCAATTTTTAAAACAGAATCGATCTGTTTATTTCCCATCCTGTTGATATATTTTCCATCTTTCCCTGGTGTTCCACTTGCTACTGCGGCAATATAGTGTAACCCTGGTTGTACAGGTGTGGTAGGATCAGCCTTTTCCCAATGTTTAACCTCCGCATTTAAGCGTTTCCACATCTCTTTAGGTGCATACTCGCCAAGTGCACCCATTTTTTTTGAATGCAGGTTTCCATAATAAACAACAATGCGTTTAAACGGTAAAATAGCCCCAGCTAAAGGATATGGTTGTTTTTTTACCGGCCATCTTCCGGTAGTATCTCCGTTTGCCAGTTTTTTTACTAACGAATCGTAAAGCTTTGGATCAACCGGTTTCATTACGTTTACGGTTGAGTCGGTTTTCTTTTTAGTGGTATCAGATGAGAAGATTTTACCAATGCCGCCACTACTCTTACCATCTGAATTACAGTTGGCAAATAAGCTGATTGCGGCAAAACCAAGTATTAGGGTGCCTGCTAATTGAGGGAATTTCATATAATATATTAGATAATTAAAATTTAGTCTTTTTCCGGACCGATGAAAGTAGGACGGAAATCTGATAGTTTAAAATAAAGTAATTAACATTTACACATTACAAAATTTACCGAAGACGCCCAATGGCAATTTAATGCCTGATGTAGCCTGTAAATAAAGTTCTCCCGTCTCGAGATTTTTAACTGCAGGAAAAGAAGTACGGATTAAATTTTCAACAATTACCGAAGAAAAACCAAGGGAGTAGGTATTTAAGATTAAAAAATGTTCTTTTTCATCCAGTAACTGTACTACATCCTGCATCATTTCCTGGATATGATCTTCGAGTTTCCACTTTTCGCCATTAGGACCGTGGCCATAAGCTGGTGGGTCTAGAATAATACCATTGTATTTTTTGCCTCTTTTTAATTCTTTCTTTACAAATTTTAGGGCATCCTCAACCATCCAACGGGTATCTTTCAATCCTGAAAGCTCCTGGTTTTCATTTGCCCAGGTAACAACCTGTTTAATAGAATCAACATGGGTAGTTTCTGCACCTGCTGCATTGGCAACTAGTGATGCGGCACCGGTGTAGGCGAAAAGATTTAAAACTTTAGGCTGTGGCGTTTTAAATTTTTTAATCGACGAAGAGATAAAATCCCAGTTTACTGCCTGCTCAGGGAATACGCCAACATGTTTAAAAGACGTTAAACCTAAACGAAGTTTAATGGCCACTTCATCATTTTTATATTCTACATGCCAACGATCAGGAATAGATTGGTTTTTCTTCACCCATTCGCCCGAAGTAGCCGAACGGCCCCTGAAAGTGATGTTAGCCGTTTTTTTCCAATCCTGTTCTGAGTATGTTTTTTTCCATACCGCCTGAGGCTCAGGACGGATAAGGGTTACATTTCCAAAACGTTCTAATTTTTCAAAATCCCCGCAATCAATCAGTTCGTAATCTTTCCAATGGGTTGGGGCAAGTAATTGTATCATGTATTAAATAACTTTAAATTTGGGTAATTTATAATGTATTGATCGTCAGTTATCAAAGTGAGATTGTCTGCTAATGCCTGTGCAATAATCAATCTGTCAAATGGGTCTCTATGGATCAAAGGCAAAGCCAAATACTTGTCAAGGTGTTGTTTTTGGATATTCAATACTGATATACTGAAATTATTTATTACCACATACATCTCTTCCAGGTTTCTGGTAACAATCAGTTTTCCTATGTTAAGCTTTATAATGATCTCCCATAAACTGGCAATGCTTATAAATTTTTCATTTTCAGAATCAATAATGCTGTTTATTGTTGACTGATCAAGATTATGATCTTCATTAATTAATGAAATGAAAATATGCGTATCGAGTAAAAGACGCATTACATATAATCTTTTAAATCGTCTATCGGATCATTAAAATCTTTAGGAATGATAAATAAGCCTTTTGCAGCACCATATAAGCTTTTTGGTTCTTCAAAAATATTTGTTTTTTCGTTTTCCGATTTAGGAAAGTTCTTCGAATGTTTGGCTTTTAAAAAATCAATAAAATCTTCTACCTCGTTTACCATGCTTTCTGGTAAGGTTTCCAACTTGTGAATGATGTTTTTAGTAGCCGTTGTCATAACTAAACAAAAATAAGAATTTTCTTAAAATTTATCTTTTGCAGCTTTCATGAAGCGGCTGGCGAATACAAAATCGTTTAGTTCCTTAATGTCGGTATGCGCAATTTCTTTATTACTACCTTCCCAGAATTTCTTACCTTCGTGTAAGAACAAAATGTAATCGCCAATACCCATAACCGAGTTCATATCGTGTGTTACTACAATGGTTGTGGTTTTGTATTCTTCTGTAATTTCCTGAATTAACTCATCAATCACGATAGACGTTTTTGGATCTAAGCCTGAGTTTGGCTCATCACAGAACAAATATTTCGGATTCATCGAGATGGCACGTGCAATACCCACACGTTTTTTCATTCCGCCAGATAATTCTGCCGGGAATAATTTGTTTTTACCTGCAAGGTTTACCCGTTCTAAACAAAAATCAACTCTTTCAAGCTTTTCTTTTCTGCTCTGATCAGTAAACATATTCAATGGAAACATGATGTTTTCTTCAACAGTCATACTATCAAACAGGGCAGAGCCTTGAAACAACATGCCGATTTCCTTTCGCACTTCAATACGTTGCTCGTAGGTCATTGGCGTGAAATCGCGGCCATCGTACAATACCGAGCCCGAATCTGGCTGATGTAAACCAACCATGCATTTCAGTAAAGTAGTTTTTCCTGATCCGGAACCCCCAATAATTAAATTGGTTACACCTTCTTCAAACTTTCCGGAAATACCTTGCAATACGTCATTTCCAGAGAATGACTTATAAATATCTTTAATTTCGATCATTACAATAAAAGTTGAGTAACTAAATAATCGCAAACAAGAATAGAGATACAGCTAATTACAACTGCTCTGGTACTGGCCTGCGAAACTTCTAAAGCACCGCCACGAACATAAAAACCTTCATACGCCGGAACTGATGTAATGATGAATCCAAATACGAAAGCTTTTACCAGTGCTACTACGATGGTATAAGGATTAAAATCAGTGGTAATACCCTGAATATATTCTGAAGGTGTAACCGCCCCAGAAATAGAACCGCCAATATATCCACCGCTTATACTTAAAAACATAGAAATGATCACCAACATGGGTACCATGGTTATGCCCGAAATAATTTTAGGAAGGATAAGGTAGCCAGGTGCGTTTATACCCATAATTTCTAAAGCGTCAATCTGTTCAGTAACACGCATCGAACCAATTTCTGATGAAATGGCTGATCCTATTTTTCCTGCCAATACAATTGCACTAATGGTTGGGCTTAACTCTAAGATACTGGAGTCGCGGTTTACAGAACCGATAATTGTTTTTGGAATAAAATCACTAACCAACTGGAAAGCAATTTGTAAAGTCATTACTGCACCTATAAAAGTAGAAATAATGGCAATTAAACCTAAAGAGCCTACACCAACATAATCCATTTGTTTGGCGATTTCTTTCAGGTATATTTTCAGTTTTTCCGGCTTTCTGAATACAGACTTGAGTAGCAGGATGTATCTGCCGAAATTGGTAAAATTCATTCCGTATGTATTTGCTTAATTTAAATGATCGTTCTATACTACTACAAAGAAACGATAAAAAAGTTGGAGCGCTTTGTTAATTGTAAAAATATTCGTGGTTTTGAATATAAATATGGTTTTTTGTCAACAAAAATTAAACCATAAATAATGAAAGCTGTAATTACGGGTGCAACTAAAGGAATTGGCAGAGCTATTGCGACTAAATTTGCCCAAAATGGATATGATTTAATTTTGGTAGCAAGAGGTTTAGATGAACTCGAAAAGTTTCGGCAGGAACTAATTCCTCATGGGAATACTGTTTTTACGCAGGCAGCTGATTTTTCGGTTAAAGAAGAAGTGTATGCTTTTTTAAATTCGAAAGCCATAAATTTTGATCATGTAGATGTTTTAGTAAACAATGTGGGGATCTTTTTGCCTGGCAGTATGCTCGATGAGGATGACGAAGCCTTCGAAAAGCAACAGCAATTAAATACAAATGCCTGTTATTACATCAGTAAGTTTTTTGGAAAAAAAATGCGTTCAGCAAAGCGAGGCCATATATTTAACATCTGTTCGGTGGCCAGTAAAGTACCTGTAAAAAATGGAGGCAGTTATAGTGTAACAAAAGCAGCGATGTTAAGTCTTAATCATGTATTGCGGCAAGAGTTAGCACCTCACAATGTTAAAGTAACTGCATTTTTGCCAGGCTCTACTAAAACTTCATCCTGGGAGGGAACAACAATTCCGGATGAAAAATTTGTTCAGCCAGAAGATATTGCAGAAACTTTGTTTACCATTTTAAACTTAAGTAAAGGGGTAAATGTAGATGAGGTTTTGATTACTCCGCTTGATTTTTAAACACAAAAATGAACAACGTTATGGAAAAGAAGCTTTTTAGAAACGAACACGATAAGATGATTGCCGGTGTAGCTTCAGGACTTGCAGATTACATGCAGGTGGAGGTTACCATAATTAGGTTATTGTTTGCATTATCGGCTATATTTATGGCTGGAGGTGGCTTGGTTGCCTATATTATAATGTGGATTATTGTTCCGGTTAATAACGATCCGGCGGCAAGATTCTCGAAATTTAATGATTACTTCGGTAATAAAAACCCAAATCCACAACCATTCGGAAGTGCCGATCCATTTGCCGGACCTGCTAATCAGGGAAATCAGAATTGGACACAACCTGTAGATGGTACACAGAAAACACCTTTCGAAACACCACCAAATTTCGACAAATTCAATAAATCTAATGATACTGGTCGTACGATAGGCGGATTGGTGTTGCTTGTAGTAGGATGTTTTTTCCTGATGCGAGAAATGGATTTCATCCCTGATTGGTTTAGTATCCGCAACTTATTCAGGTACATGTGGCCGTTAATATTTATTGCTTTAGGCATAAGTATTATAGCCAAATCAAAAAGAAAGAACGATTGGGCAGCTTTTCAGCACCAACAGGAAGCTGAGCAACAAAAAGCAGCTGATTTTTCTGAAACCATTGCAGAAAATGAACCTGCAACACCAGTTAACAAAGATGATAATTCAACATCCGCTAACCCTCAAGTATAATTAAAATGAAATTAGATAGATTAATATGGGGTATTATCCTGCTTTTTATTGGCGGTGTACTTCTACTCGAAAACTTTGGCGTAATCGAATTTTATTGGCGCAACGTATGGAGCTTTTGGCCGGTATTCTTAATTATAGCAGGCTTAAATATCCTGTTTAATAAAAACAATTCGCAAACTGGCAGCATCATTTCTATTGGTGTTTTAGTGGTAGCCCTTTCGTTCCTTTTTTATAAAGGTCAACAGGTTCCCGAAGGTGGAAGTTGGTGGGGCCGTCAATTTAAAAAAGATGTCGACATTAATATTGAACACAATAATGACGACAACGATAACGACGACGATGATCATGATAACGACACATCATATAATCACTTAAGTTTGTCTGAACCATTTGTAGCTGCAGATAATGCAAAAAAAACGGTATTAAATATTTCCGGAGGTGGCATCTCTTTTAATCTTGATGGTGAGACAACTGAGTTGATCAAGGCAGACGTAAAGAAAAAACATGGCAACTTTTCTTTAAAGAAAGTCCTTACCGATAGTGCTACCGTTCTTACTTTCCAAATGGACGATAAAAAGAATAAATGGAATTTTGGTGATGGTGGTAACGATGTTGACTTCAAATTAAATAAAGAAGCCAACTGGGATATATTGATGAAACTGGGTGCTGGCGAAGCAAACTTTGACTTTGCCAATTACAAAGTACGTACTTTCCGATTTGATGGTGGAGCTGCAGCTTTGGATATTAAATTCGGAGATTTATTGCCAATAACCGATGTAATCGTAAAATCGGGTGTAGCTGATGTTAAAATCAAAGTTCCTACTAACTCAGGCTGCAGGATTAGAACTAAAACAGGTTTATCAGCTAAAGATTTCGACGGATTTGAGAAATTGAGCGATGGAGTTTACGAGACTTCTAATTATAAAACTTCCGCTAAAAAAATCTTTATTAATTTAGATGGCGGATTGAGTAACTTTGAGGTAAGCAGATATTAGAAAGGTAGAAGGTTTTAAGGTGGAGGGCGTAAGGCTTAGACTTCGCTAACTGAGTCTTAATAAAGCTTTGATTCTGCAATCCTAAAATCCAAACAACTCTGATCCAATCTAATGAATCCTGATATAAAGGCAGAAGGTTTTAAGGTGGAGGGTGTAAGGCTTTAGTCGGTCTAACTTTTATAAAACGCTGATCTTGAAATCTTATAATCCAATGAATCCTGATAAAGAAAAATTATATATAGTTGTAATTAATGGTAAGCCACAAGGGCCGTATAGTTTAAACGAACTGAAAGATTTAAACATCAGTGCGAATACTTTTATACGTAAGCCCGGAATGGACGATTATAAAGAAGCTCATGCAATTCCCGAATTGCGTGAGCTTTTGGGTTTTAGCTATCAAAAAACTGCACCTCAATATTTTGCCGCTTTTGATCAAAGATTATTGGCATCAGTAATTGATCATTTTATTATTTTCGGTATATATAGCATCATTATTTTAACGAGTTATATTTTTATTGAAGGCAAAGATCAGCGGATTATGGCTTTTCTAATCCCATTTCCATCCATATTTATCATTAAACTTATTTATGGCAGTATTGCAGAGGCGTCAGCCAGTCAGGCTACCATTGGTAAAAAACTGCTCAATATTAAAGTAACTGATTTAGAAGGCAGCCAGGTTTCTTTTGGTATTTCGCTGGTTAGAAACTTCTCTAAAATTTTATCTGTAATTCCTGTTTTCTTTGGCTATTTATATAGTTTTCTTAATAAGAAAAACCAATGCTGGCATGATATTGCTGCCAATACTTTGGTCATAAAAGACAGGTTAATATAAGTTAGAAAAGCAGGGACAGTACATCTGTAATGGTTAGTCGGGCTGTACGCTATATCTCCGATGTAAAATCGGAGTATGCCGCTTCCATCCCGTTTAATAAACTTAGGCCAGTGCAATGATGCCAAACCCACCCACCGTTAAAAAATAAACCCGATTGAAGCGAACACGAAGTGCAACGGAGTAAAGCGTAAAGCGGGACTGCATTCCCTAGGCACTCCTGCCCTTCCGTTTCCAAAAAAAATCAAATTATTCCTTTATAAATCAACTGATTTAATTACAACATTCCAACATTAAAACATTCCAACAATCCTTATCTTTGCAAACAGATGGAAAATATATTGGCAAAACATGATCTGGCTGGTGGATATTGCAACAGTTTAACGGCTTATTCAAGGTATTTAACCCGCGAGGTGAATATTGGTGATATTGCATTGGGTGGACATAATCCAATCCGTATTCAATCGATGACAACCACCGATACCATGGATACTTTGGGTACGGTAGAACAGACGATCCGTATGGTAGAATCGGGTTGCGAATATGTGCGTATTACTGCTCCGAGCATTAAAGAAGCCGAAAATCTGGCCAATATTAAAAAAGAACTGCGTTCCCGCGGATATAATGTTCCGCTAATTGCTGATATCCATTTTACGCCTAATGCTGCCGAAATGGCCGCCCGAATTGTAGAAAAGGTACGTGTTAACCCAGGTAACTACGCCGATAAAAAGAAATTTGAGAATTTAGAATACACACAGGATGCTTATAATGCAGAGCTGGCCAGGATTTATAAAAAATTTATCCCTTTAGTTAAAATCTGTAAAGAGTATGGTACAGCCATGCGCATCGGTACCAATCATGGTTCACTATCTGACAGGATTATGAGCCATTACGGCGATACCCCGAGAGGAATGGTAGAATCGGCAATGGAATTTATCCGCATGTGCGAAGACCAGAATTATTATAACCTGGTGATATCGATGAAAGCCAGCAATACTCAGGTGATGGTGCAGGCATACCGTTTATTGGTAGAAACCATGGCTAATGAAGGGATGAATTATCCTTTGCATTTAGGCGTTACAGAAGCTGGTGACGGCGAAGATGGCCGCATTAAATCGGCCGTTGGTATTGGAACTTTATTAGAAGATGGTTTGGGCGATACCATCCGTGTTTCCCTGACCGAGGATCCTGAATTTGAAGCGCCAGTGGCTAAAGCTTTGGCAGACCGCTATGCTTTAAGGAGTCCGAAGTCCGAAGTCGGAAGTCCGGAGTCAATTAATTTACGCCCCACACCCCACGCTCCACGCCAAACCTATAATCCTTACGAATACAATCGCCGTATTACCACTCCGGTTCAGCACATTGGTGGTCATCACCATCCGGTTGTAATGATTGATGTTTCGAAAGAAAATTTAAAAGATCCTTACTTTTTAAGTTCGGTTGGTTATAACTATAGTGCAGGTTTAGATAAATATAACTTGGCCGATCAGGCTTGCGATTTAGCTTATTTAGGTGATAATTTACCTTCTTTCTCTTTTCCGGGAAATTTAAAACAGGTTTATAATTATCAAGCCTGGTTAAAACTTAACGATAAAAACAATTGCCATCCTTTATTTACGCTTGCAGAATATGATTCAGCGGATGTTAAAGATGAATTTTTGAATTTTTTACAGATTGATTCAAAACAATTTAGCAATACAACAATTGCACAATTGGATAGTACGGTCGTTTTAATTCTAGAGACTTCTGCAACGCATGGAATGGCAGAACAAAGAGCATTTTTTGTTGCTTTGCAGGAGAAAAACATTCAGATCCCGGTTATTATAAGAAGGACTTACCAGGATGCAGATGCCGATCATTTAATGCTTTATGCCGCTACCGATATTGGTGCTTTATTTACCGATGGTTTTGGCGATGGGGTATGGATTAATGCAAAAGGACAAAATCTTTCGTTGATCAACTCGACCAGTTTCGGGATTTTACAGGCTACACGTACACGCATCAGTAAAACAGAGTATATTTCTTGTCCAAGCTGTGGAAGAACACTTTTCGATCTACAAGAAACCACACAGCTGATCCGATCGCGTACCGATCATTTAAAAGGCATCAAAATTGGTATCATGGGCTGCATTGTTAATGGGCCAGGCGAAATGGCCGATGCCGATTATGGTTATGTGGGCACCGGACCTGATAAAATTACTTTATACCGTGGTAAAGAGGTCGTAAAGAAAAATGTAACTACGGCTTATGCGCTTGATGAATTGATCGATATCATCAAAGATGATGGCAACTGGGTAGAGAAAAATTAATAAGAAAGAGGTTTAATAACTATGCGCGTGGTCGCGCGCCGTGGTCTGTGTCTCACAGACCAATATACTGTCATTCTGAGCGCAGCGAAGAATCTATGTCCTGGTAGCACCGAATTACAAACTACTGCGCCATTATCAATACTAGCTTATTCCGTGGTCTGTGTCCCCACAGATCACAATTATAATTACCCGTTTATTTTCGGTCTGTGGGAGCACAGACCGAGGATCTAGCAGATTCTTCATTGCATTCAGAATGATAAAGACCAGAGCACCATTAAATTTTCTGACCAATAAATCCTAAATTGCCTTGATGAACATCCCGGAATTTCAATATTTATTTAACGAACTTAGAAACTTGCTCGCTGGCAAAGGCCTTGCTGGTAGCGAACTCATGTATTCTTACTTTTTTATTGGGCTGCTTGGTGTTATTTTATTTCTATACATTACTATATTTTTAACCCGACAGCTTTTTATTGGGGTTGTAAAAAGTGCAAAAACCAAATCCGATTGGCAAAATGCGTTGTTCGAGTTTAGGGTTTTTAGGGCATTTGCCCTAATATTTGGTGCATACATTATTCACAATGTTGTTCCTTATCTTTTTATCGATTTTAAAAACGGGTTATTTTATGCTTTAATATTTGCTAAAATCTATATGGTTTTAGCCGTAATGTTTGCTGTAAATGCATTTCTGAATGCTTTGGTGTCCATCATGGAATCATCAAAGAAATATGCCGATAAGCCCATAAGAAGTTATAAACAGGTAGCCAAAATTGTATTCTACATTGTTGGTTTTGTGCTCATTTTATCAATTATTCTAGGCGAATCACCCCTGTATGTTTTTGGTGGTTTTGGAGCGGTTACTGCCGTTTTTATTCTGGTTTTCAGAGATCCGATTTTAGGTTTTGTGGCTTCGGTACAAATGAGCGCCATCGATCTGGTTAGGGTTGGAGATTGGATTACGGTAGAAAAATATGGCGCCGACGGTGAAGTAACTGAGATTAATTTAACCACTATTAAGGTGCGAAATTGGGATAAAACGGTAACCATAGTGCCCAGTTATGCCATTGTAAGTGAGTCTTTTAAGAATTGGCGTGCCATGGAAGAAAGTGAGGGCAGGAGGATTAAACGACATATTAATATTAAAATTTCGAGTATTAAATTCTGCGACGATGAATTGATTGGAAGGCTGCAAAGCATAGACTTTCTGAAAGACTACCTGAAAGAAACGCAGCAATTTATTGAGCAGTATAATGCAGAGAATACAGTGAATCCCAATAATCTGGTTAATGGTCGCCATATGACTAATATTGGCACTTTTAGAATTTATGCAGAAAAATATCTGGAAAGTAATCCACACATTAATACCGATTTAACCTTTATGGTACGCCAACTGCAGGCAACAGAAAACGGATTGCCTATCGAGATTTATGTTTTCTCGAAAGAAAAAGGTTTAAAACGTTTCGAAGAAGTAGCAGCCGATATCTTCGATCATTTATTGGCTGCAGTACCCTATTTTGATCTCGAAATTTTTCAAAGTCCGAGTGGTAGTGATATGCGTAATTTTGTGAGGAGAGGTGATGATTAACGTCCTCAAATTGTTAATTACTTTCGTACTTAATGATGTAATCTATCCTGTCCTTTATATACTCAATCATTTTTTGATTTTTAAAATCAAACTTGTCGGCAGGATCAAAGCCTTCATCGTTTGGGATAAAAATCAGTCTGTTATTTTTAATGTTCCAGTGGCATACGAAACGCAATCGATTGTGTCTGCAATTTCTTTAATTTGTTCTGAGGTTAAAGCAATTATAACATTTAATTATTCTTCCCCCAAAAATATCAAAACCTTTTCACAAACCTTAAACAATAGTGGTGGTAAAGTTTCGCTGGTATAAGGCTGCGTTGCACCATATACGTGATTAGCACCTTCAATTTTAACTAACCTGCTGCCCGGATTGGCTTCTGCCAGGGTTTGTGCGGTTTCAAAAGGAACATTTACATCATCATCGCCATGGATAATTAACCATGGAATGTTTACCCGTTTTGCTGCATCTAAAATATCTAATGCTACTGCATTTTCTTCCATATCTTCCAATAGCGTTACATTTAATGGCATTTGCTCTTTGGTACGGGCATTGGTGACGAATATTTTGCCATTCTTTTTCCATTCTGCCTCTTGTTCCTTTTTCCAAAGGCTACTAAAATCTGCAATGGCACTCCAGGTAATTAGTTTGTTGATCCTCAAATCGTTTGCAGCCTCTATGATGGATAAGCCACCGCCGCGGCTATGGCCGATCAGGTTTACCTTCGTGTCTTTACCGTAGGCTTTTTCGATAAAATCGAGTACCGCATTTAGATCAAAAAGTTCTTTCGATACCGTATTACGGGCAAAGGCATCCATATCCGTTACATCAATAGGGTCATCAACCGGGACACCGCTATGCGATAAGTTGAACTTGATATAACGGTAACCATTGCCGGCAAAATGCCTGGCCACTAGATTATGAGCCCCCCAATCTTTAAAACCTTTAAAGCCATGCATAAAGAGTATTATGGGCGTATTTGGATTTTTTTCATCAAAAGTGATGTCGCCGATAATTAATTTTCCGTCAGCACCGCTAAGGCTAAAATTGTTTTGTGTAATCATAGTTTAAAGGAATTGGTATAAAATATAAACCTACAAAATCTAATTTTGTTGTATTTGGGATAGTAAGAAACTCATTACAACCTTTAGTATAATAGCCCTGATGGAAATGGAAATCCTTTTTGGAACCGATGAATTGTTATTTAAAGATTTTATCCAAAAGGATTGCAATGTACAGCAGGACAGTACCTTTCCCAATTGCACTGGCATTGCGCTTCAAAAAAAGCATATTATTTTAATAGGGCCTGTTTAAAAATTAAATAAAATTAATTCGTATGTCAGTCTGAGCGTAGTCGAAGACCATTTTAACACATTAATAAAATCAATCCATTACGCTCATCGTGAAAGCAAAAGGCTATGTAATATTTGCTATAAAAATTAAATAGCCTAATAATATATTATTCTTTAGTGTAATAATACGATGCCCAGCCAATAAACAACAGCTGAAAAGGCAACCTCGCCCATGCTATAAACGGCGTTACCAGTATTTTACCCAATATAAAAGGTGCCTTTTGGATCATGTAGATGTGCGCAGGTATAAAGGCAATTAACATCAGGATAATCAGCACAGCGGCAAGCTTTCTTGTCTTCTTAATCAATAATAAAATCCCAAAAGCGATTTCTAATACTCCGGAAAAATAAATTAAAAATCCATGTGCAGGCAACCATTTTGGCATAATGCCGTAATAGACTGTAGTGGATAAAAAATGATTACATCCTGCCAGAACGTAGAAAAGGGCATAAACCCAGAGAAAAAATTTATAAATTGGTCTGTTTATCATGATCGATATATGGTTTAATCTTAGAAGGTTGTTATTTAAAACCGTTCTAAATTGATGTAAATTACAGGTTAATGACAGTCACATGCCTTTACCATGTTACTTTTGTATCCCGATAATAGTTAATAACGGAAGCACTTGGAATATTTAAAAGTAATAGCTTTTACGCATCACCACATCGACCTGAAATCTTTAGGGAAATTAGTTATTTGTGATCAGAGTTTAGATAGCAGGTTGAAGAATGTTCAGGCAGAACTTCCCGTTAGTGAAATTTTCTATATCGGAACCTGTAACCGCGTGGAGTTTGTTTTTCTTACCAAAGAGAAAACCGACAAGGAATTTGTAACCAGGTTTCTTACTGTTTTAGACATGGGATTGCCTCCTGAATTTATGGAGCGTTTCCTGGATAATGTTACGGTATACGAAAACGAAGAAGCTTTTAACCATTTGCTCAGAACATCATGTTCTTTAGAGAGTTTGGTAGTTGGCGAAAAAGAAATCCTTGCACAAATCCGTAAAGCTTACGAAAACTGCCGTGATGCTGGTTTTACCGGCGATTACATGCGGATGATTATGGATCGTGTGGTTAAAACTGCAAAAGAAGTTTACACGCATACCAATATTTCGAAAAATCCGGTTTCTGTTGTTTCATTGGCTTACCGTAAACTAAAAGAGTTGAATATGTGTGGCAACTCGCGGATTTTAATTATTGGCGCGGGCGAAACCAATCAGAATATTGCAAAATACCTCAACAAACATAAATACTCCAATTTTTCAATTTTCAACCGTACGCTTTCTAAGGCCGAATCTTTGGCAGGAGAGCTTGGTGGTAAGGCTTATCCTTTGGCAGCACTTGAAGATTTTAATGAAGGATTTGATGTGATTATTACCTGTACCGGTTCAACGGAGGCGATTATTAATGAAGCGTTGTACGCTAAGCTGTTAAATGGTGATCAGGGCAAAAAGGTAATTGTAGATTTAGCCATTCCAAATGATGTTACACCTGCAGTAATCCATAACAATCCTGTACATTATATTGAGGTCGAGTCGCTGAAAGAGGTGGCACGCAAAAATATCCAGGAGCGTTACAACGAACTGGTGCATGCCGAAGAAATTATCAGCAATAACATTACCGATTTTTTCTCTGTTTTAAAACAGCGCCGTATTGAACTGGCAATGCAGGAAGTGCCAAGAAAAATTAAGGAAATCAAAAATACAGCCATAAATGGCGTGTTTGCAGATGAAATTGGTCAAATGGATGAAGCCTCTCGCGAAGTTTTAGAACGTGTAATGAACTACATGGAGAAAAAATACATCAGCGTTCCGATGGTAATGGCTAAAGAAATTTTGGTTAATCAATCTTAAGGTTTAACCGCAAAGATCGCTAAGTTTAGGCGCAAAGAACACCAAGTTTAATTTTCCTTTTTTCTGTCATTCTGAACGCAGTGAAGAATCTTTTATTTCTTGAAAGGAATTTATTAATACCAATTGTAATTTGGAGTCTTACACTCGCTTACCTTCATCCTGAACCTGTTTCAGTATCTTTCATGCTTCTGAGCTTAAATGGCCTTACATTTCTTATATGGTTCAATTCTATAAAGCTCATGATAATTAATTCGGATCCTGTTTCTGTTGAGTTTAAAAACAATGCCTATGGGTTACAGATTCTTCGCTGTGCTCAGAATGACAAACCGATTGTATAATGTCACAGAAATCCTTTAAATTATCTCTTCTGTAACCTCACTGTCTCATTTTTAAACAATTCATGGTATAAACCACTAATTAAATTAAATTTGCAACTCATTTAACCTTTATAGTGAAGAAATTAACCATTGGAACACGCGGTAGCGACCTGGCTTTATGGCAGGCAAATCATATAAAAAATGAATTGTCTGTAATTGGAATAGAAGCAGAAATAAAAATCATTAAAACTCAGGGCGACAAAATCCTGAATTTAAGATTAGATAAACTGGAGGGCAAAGGCTTTTTTACCAAAGAATTGGAAGAAGAGCTTTTGGGTGGAACAATTGATCTGGCTGTACATTGCCTAAAAGATTTACCCACTACACATCCCGAAGGATTAATTATCGCTGCTTTACCACCAAGAGAGGAAGCAAGTGAATATCTGTTGATTTTAAAAGATTGCGTAGATGTTTCGCAGAAGCTGTCGTTAAAAAAAGGTGCTATGGTTGGTACTTCATCTAACCGTCGCAAAGCACAGCTACTGGGCTTACGGCCCGATTTAGAGGTTGAAGATCTCCGTGGAAATGTGCCTACCCGTATCCAAAAGCTCCGTGATGAAGATTACGATGCCATTCTGATTGCAAAAGCTGGCGTTAAGCGCTTAAATCTTGATGTTACTGATTTACATGTAGAAGAATTGGAAACCACTGAGTTTATTCCTGCTCCCGCACAAGGCGCTTTGGCTATTCAGATCAGGGAAAACGATACTGAACTTTTTGATGCACTACAAAAATTGCATGATCCGGAGACAGCGGAAACAGTTACCGTAGAACGTAAGGTTTTAAACCTTTTTGAAGGGGGCTGCCACATGCCTTTAGGCTGTTATTGCAGAAAGGAAAACGGAAAATTCGAAATCTGGACTTCAAAAGCCGAAACCGCTGACCATTTTCCTGAACGTTTGTTTTTGCGTGCAGAAAGTACCGAAGGTTTAGCAGAAAAAATTGTAAGCAAATTTAATGCAGAAAGAAAGAAGCCGGCAAAGGTTTTCATTTCACGGGAAATTGGCGAGCACAGTTATTTCCGTAGGGCACTAGAAAATAATAATATTGAAATAGAAGGACGTTCGTTAATCCGGACGTTCCCGATAGTAACTGTTTTAGATCAGTTTATCTTGAAGCATGTAGACTGGGTTTTCTTCAGTAGCCGCAACAGCGTTGAATATTTTTTCAACTTAAAACCTGTACTGCCAAAGAAAACAAAGTTTGGTGTGGTGGGAAGAGGTTCAGAAGATGCCTTACGTAAGTTTAATCATGTTGCTGATTTTGTTGGTGAAAGTGGCGATATTACTGAAGTAGCTGAAGATTTTGCGAAATTGGTTAGCGGTCAGCAAATATTGTTTCCAAGAGCACAGGATTCTTTACAGTCTATTCAGAAATCATTACCATCTGATGCTAAAATAATCGATCTGCCGATTTACGAAACGGTAATCGAAGAAGATATAGATCAAAGTTATGCCGATGTGCTCATTTTTACCAGCCCTTCAAATGTTGATGCATATTTTGCTGATAATTTATTGGAGCCAGAGCAACAGGTAATTGCTATTGGAAACTCTACAGGTAAGAAGTTTGATGAAATGGGCGTGAAATATACTTTGCCGTACTCACCTGATGAAATTGGATTGGCTGAAGCGGTTTTTGGAATAGAAATAAGGTAGGGGGTGGAAAGGTAGATGGTAGAAGGTTTAGAGTGTAAGGTAAAAGGCAGAAAGACTAAAGCGCAAAGCTGATTACCCTCGATGGAAAATCATCTGTGAAATCCAAAAACCTGTGTAATCACCCCATAAGGAAAAAATTAAAAGATATTCATGTCTTGATACTCGATAATAAAATCTCGATACTTCAAATCCTGATACTAAATACTTGATACAAAAAAAAATGTTAAATCGTCCGCGAAGATTACGGAAAAATCCGTTAGTGAGAGAGATGGTAGCCGAAACAATGTTATCGAAAGATATGTTTGTGTACCCTTATTTCGTTGTGCCGGGCAATAATGTTATCCATGCCATTGATGCAATGCCAGGTGTAAACCATTATTCGGTTGATACTTTGATAAAAGATGTTGAAGTTGGAATAAAAAAAGGGCTCAACAAAATTATGTTGTTTGGCGTTGGCGACGAAAAATCTGAAGATGCAAAATCGGCTTATCATGATCATTCTTTAGTGCCAACGGCGGTGCGCGAGTTGAAAAAACAATTCGGTGATGATTTATATGTCATTACCGATGTTTGCGTTTGTTCTTATACCAGTCACGGCCATTGTGGTATTTTAGAAAACGACTATGTTCAAAATGATAAAACAGTTGAGGTAATCGCTAAAATGGCTTTAACGCATGCCGAAGCTGGTGCTGATATGTTTGCGCCATCGGATATGATGGATGGCCGGATTGAAGCTATGCGTAATCTTTTAGATGAAAACGGTTTTGTAAATGCGGCCATCATGAGTCATGCTACAAAATTTGCTTCAGCATACTATGGTCCGTTTAGGGAGGCTGCAGATTGCGCACCAAGCAAAGGCGATAGAAAAGCTTATCAGATGGACTTCAGAAACCCGCTGGAAGCTTTAAGAGAAGCGCAGCTGGATGAACAGGAAGGCGCTGATGTGTTAATGGTGAAACCAGGATTAGCTTATCTGGATATCATCCAAAGGTTAAAACAGGACACCAATTTACCCATTGCTGTTTACAATGTATCCGGCGAATACTCAATGGTAAAAGCTGCTGCGGAACGCGGTTGGATAGACGAACAAAAGGTAGTAATGGAAACGATGCATGCCTTTGCCCGTGCAGGTGCAAGCATTATTACCACTTACCATATTAAAGATATTTTAAATAACAATTGGATGTAATTTGAGCTGAAAGCTTAAAGCCAAAAGACCAAAGCTATTTTATAGCGCTTTACTTTTCGCTTTAAGCTTTAGTCTTTCAGCTTTTAGCTTAATAAAAATGTTAGATTCATTAAAGAAAATGTTTTCAGGCAACGAAGCCGATATTCCGGTAAATACAGGGAGTAAACCTGATATTTCTAGAGTAAAATCCGCGGAACTGTACGAGAAATCAAAAACGTATTTCCCTGGTGGGGTAAACTCTCCGGTAAGGGCTTTTAAATCTGTTTATGGTACGCCACTTTTTATCGAGAAAGGGGACGGCTGCTTTATCTGGGATGCCGACGGTAATCAATTTATCGATTTTTGTGGTAGCTGGGGACCACTAATTTTAGGGCATAACAATCCCAAAATCCGCGAAAAAGTTACTGAGGTGATGCAGAATGGAATGAGCTTTGGTGCGCCAACGGCTTTAGAAAATGAATTGGCTGAACTGATTATTAAAAACAATCGTTTTGTTGAGAAAATCCGTTTTACGAGTTCGGGTACCGAAGCGGTAATGTCGGCTATACGTTTGGCAAGAGGTTTTACCAGTCGTGATAAGATTTTAAAATTTGAAGGCTGTTACCATGGCCATAGCGATTCGCTTTTAGTTAAAGCAGGTTCAGGTCTGGTTACTTTTGGAGAAACTTCCTCAGCAGGTGTACCAAAATCTTTTGCTGAAGAAACCATTGTGGTGCCTTTAAATGATAAAACAGCCATTGAACAGGCTTTTGCCCAGTTTAAAGATCAGATTGCGGCGGTAATTATTGAAGGCATTCCGGCGAATAACGGTTTAATTATGCAGGATGAAGAATATATTCATTTCTTGCGTAAAATTTGTACCGATAACGGTTCTCTTTTAATTTTTGATGAAGTAATTACAGGATTCAGGGTTGGATTTGAAGGTGCTGCTGCCCACTACGGCATCACACCTGATATTGTTACTTATGGCAAAATCATTGGCGGTGGATTACCCGTTGGTATGTATGGTGCGCGCGCTGAAATTATGGCGTATATTTCTCCTGATGGTGGTGTATACCAGGCAGGCACGTTATCTGGGAATCCTGTGGCTATGGCAGCTGGAATTGCCACTTTAACAGAATTAAATAAATCGGGTTTTTACAAAGACCTGAATAATAAGGCACAGGAATTTGTAGCCAGTATTCAGCGTTTTGCCACCGCTCGTAATTATAAATTTAAAGTATTTACCATTGGCTCTATCTTCTGGTTTGCTTTTACCGATAAGGATAAAATCCAATCGGCTGATGACATTGATGCTGGAAGCATGGAGAAATTCAAAATTATGCACCGTGAGTTATTGAATAGAGGAATTTATTTAGGCCCATCGGGATACGAAGTTGGTTTCGTATCTTCGGCACATACAAAGATTGAATTGGAGAAAGCTAAACGTGCTATTTTTGAAGCATTAGATTTGGTGTTTAAGAAATAGTTTTTATCCTATTATATGATACTGAGCGATGGTTCGTGGAGACACGAACCATGGAGGGAAGAAGTAATAATTTTTTGTTTAACCACAGAGAACGCTGAGTTTTCACAGAGAACAAAGAGGTTTTAAACCATATAAGACATATAAGAAATATAAGTTGGGTTACAAAACTTTGAGAAGCCATTCCTACCCTTATTTAAGGATGGCTTTTGAAAAGGGAACAAGAAAAATAATCTGTGTAATCATCCAATCTGTGTAATTAACCAGCAGAAAAAGATATTAAAATTAAAAGCCCCTTTAGGGGTTGGGGGTATGAAGAAATCTATAATTATATTTTACGCATTATTGCTTTATGCGATGATTCAGCTCATTTCGTGGGGAACATTGGTGGTGCGTTTGCAACCCAGTCGCATGACGATGATTATGGGCGAAGGATCGGTATTTGTATTTTTGCTTTGTATTGGTGGTTACTTTCTCCATCAATCTTTAAAACGTGAAGATAAATTAAGAGAACAGCAACAGAACTTTTTAATGTCGATCACTCATGAGTTAAAATCTCCTCTGGCGGCAATAAAACTTTCTATTCAAACTATTGTTAAACGGGATTTGGATAAAGCACGTCAAATCTCCTTATTAAATAATTCATTAAAAGACATTGAGCGTTTGGATGATCTGGTCGAGAATATGTTATTGGCCACTAAGATTGAAAATCGTTCGTATACCTTTCCGAAAGAGGAATTTAATTTTTCAGAATTGGTTTATAAAATCACCGATCGGTTACAGGTTCACTCTTGTGGCAATGAGCAATTGATAAGTGCGCAAATTCAGCCAAATTTGCAGATAATGGGTGACAAATTTGCCTTATCGTCAGTTGTAACCAATTTGATCGAAAATGCGGTTAAGTATTCAAGTCCATGTGATGAGATAAATGTGCATTTAAACGATGTAGATGGTCATATTCACTTAAGTGTTATAGATAAAGGGCCAGGTATTTCAGATGCCGAAAAAATGTTGATATTTGATAAGTTTTATCGCGTTGGTAACGAGAATGTCAGAAAAGCGAAAGGAACAGGTTTAGGCTTGTTTATTGTGAAAGAGGTTTTACAATACCATGATGCAGATATTACAGTAAAAGACAATTTGCCTCAAGGAAGTATTTTTGAAGTAACATTTAGTTAATCTCAATTATGTCACAAAAATTAAGAATTCTATTGGTAGAAGACGAGGATCACTTGTTAGATGCTATCAAATTAAACCTCGAACTTGAGGGTTATAAAGTTCACGCCGTTAAAGATGGCAAAACCGCTCTTAAAATTTTTAAAGAAGAACGTTTCAATCTAATTATTTTAGATGTTATGTTGCCTGAAATGGATGGTTTCCAGGTTTGCGAAACAATTCGTTTAGAGAATGCAGAAGTTCCGATTATGTTTTTAACAGCTAAAAACACTTCAGAAGACCGTGTTTTAGGTTTGAAAAAAGGAGCTGACGATTATTTGGTTAAACCATTTAACTTAGAAGAATTAATTCTTCGTGTTGGTATTTTGGTTAAACGCAGTTTAAAATCTGACGATTTAAAAGAATTGAATTCTTACAAAATTGGTGATAAAACGATCTATTTTAACTCTTTCGAATTGAAACATGATGATGGTACCATTACGCCATTAACGAAAAAAGAAACGATGTTGCTGAAGCTGTTGATCGAGCGTAAAAATGATGCAGTTTCGAGAGAGCAGATTTTAGAAACCGTTTGGAATTATGATGTTTATCCATCAACCAGAACGATTGATAACTTCATCTTAACGTTCCGTAAGTATTTCGAACCAGATCAAAAAAATCCTGTTTATTTCCACTCTATTCGTGGTGTAGGCTATAAATTCACGGATAGTCATTAATGTACAATAATAAAGGCAGATATGCTTTAATGGCAGTTTTTGTGCTGGCTGCGTTGGTTTGTATTTTTTATAATCAATACCAGTTAGCCGCTGTCTCAGGGCTGTTATTTGCTTTTGTTGTTTGGAGCCATTTTAAGCACAGTTCAGTTTTGATGGCATCGAAACATTTCAAAAATAACGAATTCGGTAAAACCAAAGCCTTATTGGCAGAGGTGGTTAAGCCAGAGCGCCTAGCTAAAAGTCGAAGGGGTTATTACGAATTTATGCAAGGCAATATGGCTTTGAAGGAAGAAGACTATGATAAGGCTGAATATCACTTTCAGTTGGCGAGTCGTTTTCCGGTGGGCGGAAAAAACGAGAAATCGTATGTGCTGATCCATTTGGCTAATCTCGCTTTGCGGAAGAAAGACAGAGAAAGGGCCGAAGCTTATACTAAATTGGCTAAGGAACTTGCCGAATCGCAACGCTCGAAAGACATTATCGTTAAGATTGAAAAAGAAATAAGCAAAATATAATAGGACTATTGTCGTTTTGAATAAACGAAGCACCAGTTTTTGATAAAAAGGTACTTCGTTTTTTTTTTATTTAATACCTTTGCCCAATTAAATTTTAAGCCATTCGTCATCCTGAATTCGGTTCAGGATCTAAAAAGAAAGATGCTGAAATAAATCCGATAGCTATCGGATCAGCATGACGCGTAGTGCGACACGAAATACAAATCATGAAGAATAACTTATTTTTAGACGCTGCATTTTCAAAACAAACCGAACGCCCGCCAGTGTGGATGATGCGTCAGGCAGGCCGTTTTATGCCACAATATTGGGAAATTAAAAACAAATACTCTTTTTTAGAGATGTGTAAGACTCCCGAAATTGCAGCCGACGTGACTATGTTACCTGTTGATTTATTGGGAATTGATGCAGCGATTTTATTCTGTGATATTTTGGTAACCGGAGAGGCCATGGGAGGCGATTTAAGCTTCACGCAAGGTGTTGGTCCAAAGTTTGCAAACCCTGTACGTACGGCACAAGATATCGAAAATCTAAATGTTGATTGTCTTGACGAATTGCAGTATGTAGCTGATGCCATTAAAGTGATCCAGCAAAGATTAAATGGAAATATTCCTTTAATCGGTTTTGCTGGTGCACCATTTACGGTAATGAGTTATTTAATTGAAGGAGGTTCATCTAAAGATTTCAAATTAACAAAACTCTTTATACACAACCAACCAGAGTTGGCGCACAAACTTTTGGCTAAAATTGCAAAAGTAACGGCCGACTATCTGAACCTTCAGATTGCTGCCGGCGTTAATGCAGTGCAGATTTTCGATAGTTGGGCGCTTGCTTTATCATGGAATGATTACCAGGAGTTTTCACACCGTTATATTCAGGAAATTATTGCCAACTTGAATAGGAAAGATATTCCGGTAATTTCTTTCTGTAAAGGAAGTTCGGTTTTTGCACCAATTATGGCAGAGGCTAAACCAGATGTGATTTCGGTTGACTGGAATGCCGATTTACTGAACATTAAAAATGCTTTGCCAGCTGGTATTGCTGTTCAGGGAAATTTAGATCCACATATTTTATACGCAGATAAAGCAGTAATTAAAGCACAAATCCACAAGTTATTCGAACGCATGCGCGGTACTGAAGGATTTATCTTCAATTTAGGTCATGGTATTATGCCAGATATTCCTTTCGATAATGTGAAGTATGCAATTGATGTGGTGAAGGAGTTTAGGTATTAACCGAATCATTTGATTTTTTGTATATTAGCTTTATAACTTCAATAGTATGACTGTTAAATCTTTGAATGATGAGGATAAGCTGCCGATTAAACAATTAATTAGAGCCGTTAATAAGAAGATGGAGGATGTTCTAAGGGTTGTTGATGCCTTAAATTTAGGTAGGACCGAAGTTAAAGCGGATGGTGTTTACAGAACATTCAACAACGGAGATACAGTTAAAGTAGCAGAAGGTAATTTTAAAAGAAGAAGAGTTTCTGTAAAGAGAATTAAGCTTTTTTAATGCCCAAAAAACTTAAATTAAGGATTTTTGCAGGACCAAATGGTTCTGGTAAAACTACTTTGTTTGATTCTATAAAATCAAGCTATTTCTCCACCCGAATTTTTGTTAATGCAGATTTATTGGAAGAAGAATTTAAGAAGAAGAATTTTCTAAACTTATCTGATTTTGAAATCGATGCTACTAATGAAGATTTTGAATCGTTTTGCTTTCAAAATGGACTTTTCATAAAAGCTGGATTTGGCAAAAAAAACTGGAACTTAGCTGTAAGAGAAAATGTTATTGTTAAAGCCTTATCAAGCTCAACAATTTATAATTCTTATCATTTTGCCATTGTCGCTGATTTTATTCGATATTCATTAATCAGAAATAAAAAGTCATTCAGCTTCGAAACGGTGTTTTCACATGCTTCTAAATTAGATCTTATCGATTTTGCTCATCGTAATAATTATAAGGTCTATCTTTATTTTATTGGTACTGAGACACCAAAGATGAATTTAGAACGAGTAAAGGATCGGGTTTCGAAAGGAGGCCATTTAGTTGATGCAGAAAAGATTGAGAAACGATATTTTTTGACAATGGATTTATTAATTGAGATGCTTAAAAAAGTAGATCAAACCTATCTTTGGGACAATTCTGAAACAAAACACAATTATGTTGGTGAAATTTGTGATGGAATATTAAATCTACAACTTACTAATATCCCAAATTGGATTGATACTTACATTTTGAATAAAATAAAACAATGATAGAAATCCTATTGCCATTTTACCAGTATTTTAAAGCTGTACACATTGTGTTTGTAATTAGCTGGATGGCTGGTTTATTTTATATTTTAAGTCTTTTTATTTACCATACCGAAGCTAAAGATAAACCTGAACCTGAAAAAAGTATCCTTCAAAAACAGTTTGTTAAAATGGAGGCTACTTTATGGAAAATTATAGCTACTCCGGCAATGATTATTTCTGTTCTGGCAGGGGCAGCAATGTTAACTTTAAATCCAGACCTGCTTGACGCCGATTGGATGTGGGTAAAGCTAGGTTTTGTAGTTGGCTTACTCATTTATCATTTCATTTGTCAAAACATCGTTAAACAGCTTAAAAACGATCAGTACAAACTAACTAGCTTTCAGTTGAGGTTGTGGCGTGAACTGGCTACCATTTTTATGATTGCCATTGTATTTGTTGTGATTCTTAAAAGCGCCATTAACTGGATTTACGGTTTAGTTGGCATAATGGGCGTAGCAATGGTCATCATGATTGCAGTTAAACTGTATAAAAACTATCGTAAGAAGCGTGGCGAATAATCATTTTACCACAAAGTCACTAGGCCACCAAGAATATGTTTGTAAATAAAGGCTTAAAAAAAAAACTTTGTGTTCTTTGTGCCTTGGTTGTCAACCAGCTAGCAATTTTGTTTCCTTTTCGTAAACTTCATTAACTCTTCATTTAAATAAACCAAAAACTATTCTAAATTTGGGCGATAAAATCCAAGCGCATGTTTACAACCCCGGACCTGAAAAAGTCCTTACTACTGATAACTTTTCTTTTTAGTTCTTATTTTGCCTCGGCACAGTTTAATCAATCGGCCTTCGAAAACAGAATCCGCCCCGATAGCAGCTTAACCAATGAGGTTCACTTCAATTTCTACAATTTAAACTACGTCCGTAATTACGAGTATACCAACGATTTTCATGACGGTTACACCCTGTACGGAACACAGTTGCAACCTCAAATTGTTTATTACGCACATCCTAATCTGGCGATTACCGCTGGTGCTTTTATCAGAAAAGATTTCGGGCGGAACGGAATTTCTGACGCTAAACCATTGTTTAGCGTAAAATACCATAAGCGGAACCTCACCTTAATTTTTGGGAGTTTAGAAGGAAACATTCAGCATAAATATATTGAACCTTTATACGATTTCGAAAGAACCATAACTACACCAATTGAATATGGTACACAATTATTGGTTGAACGTAAGAAATTTACCTTAGATGCCTGGATTGCCTGGCAAAAAATGATCTACAAAGGTGATCCGGCTAAAGAAGAGATTATTGGTGGTTTATCAACCGAAAGTTTTTTAATTAAAAATGACGACTGGAAGTTGAGTATTCCTGCACAGTTTTTAGCTTTCCACCAGGGCGGGCAAATTGATGTGTTAAAAGAAATTCCGATTACGACAATGTTTAATGGCGCAACGGGTATAAAGTTGCATAAAGCTATTAATTCCAATATTAAACAGGTATATACCGATAACTATATTGCGGTGTACAAAGATTTCTCACCTGACAAAAGAAGGGCCTACCAAGGTGGTTTTGGTTTATGGTTAAATGCGGGTGTAGAAAGTAAGTGGGGCAGTTTAGTGGCCTCTTACTGGAAGGGCAATAACTTTATTTCGATTAAAGGTATGCCACTTTATGAATCGGTATCAGATAACCTGTACAGTCCGGGCTTGAGACAAAGTTCAAGAAACATTGTTTCGTTGCGTTATGCGTATCAAAAAGAGTTAATTCCGCATTTATACCTTGATGTACGTTTCGAACCGCATATCGATCTTGATCACACTGATAAACAACTTCAGTTTAACCACTCCTTCTTTTTGACCTATAAACAGGATTTCAAATTGTTTAAGGTGAAGAAAGCTGAGAGGTAAAAGGTGTAAGGGTGATTAAATAGTATTACTAGGTTTTTTATGATTAATTTTTATCCTTCAAAAGGTTTCTCACATCAACCATATAGTAACTCTTATTAGATTTTTTTGCAAATAGTAAAAAGTCGTCAGCTAGAGTTATAAACGTTTTTTTAACATTATTCCTATAGTTTTTATTGCTTTTTCTTACCCTAATACTTATTTTATCTGGTATCGAATCTCCAAAATTGTAGTCCCAGAATTTAGTAATAAATAAGTCTTTATTTCCAATTTTTTTGAAGCCATTTACGGATTCGGAATTGTCGTACTCCTCTACATCAGATGGAAATCTCTCGTCTAGTGGAGGCTTATAATTACCATTTTTCCTGATTTTCAGAGAATCGACAATGGTTTTTAATTTTGTTTTATCCAATAATTCTTTCTCAAATGCTTTTTTGCACACTACAAAAGAATCTATCAAAACGTAGCTATCTAGATTTATTTCCAACAATCCAAATTCGGTTCCTTCACCATCCTCGTTTTCATATTCCGTTTGTAATACAATAAATTCTTTTTTTGCTATATTTAATACGCCTTCCTTATCCGCTAAAATAAACTCCTGAGGATTTGTACTGTTGATTTTAAATGTGTGCCGCTTATATGGGGATAAAAAAATCGAATCTATAGTTTTATTCGTAATCAAAGTATCTTTGTTGTCAAAAACAATAATATTCGGCCCTGTGGTAATGTTACTGATAACAGTTATTTTTAGTGGTTTATTACAAGAGCATAGTAATACAGCCAATATGTAGATATAATTTTTCATGAGGGCTTGAATAGCAACAATTAAGATAAAAGCAATATACATATTGCCGATATATTAATGATATCTTATTTTATATTTCTTGAATTGATCCTTTCAAAAATGCTCTTGCCTTTGCTTTTCAAATAAAAAACAATATCTTTCTTGAAATTTATTTAAACTATATCTTGTTGATAATCAATTGGTGTAGAATTAGTTTTAACTTTATTTAACTTTTTTTCTCTCCCCATGCAACCATTGTTTGTAATTGCCCATCTTCTGTATACAAACACACAATGAAATTGACGCGAAGCTATACGATAAACGATTTAATGGAAGGCTGCAAAGCTGGCGACCGGAAGATGCAAGAGCTGCTTTATAAGCAAACTGCATCTAAGATGTTGGCCGTTTGTATGCGCTACGCCAAAGATAAGATGGAGGCAGAAGATGTGCTGCAGATGGGGTACATTAAAATTTTTCAGAAAATAAAAGAGTATAGGGGTGATGGTTCTTTTGAAGGCTGGATTAGAAGGGTTATGGTGAATACTGCGATTGAAAGTTACCGTAAAAATTTACGCAGCTTAAATGTTGTTGAAATAGATGAAGCTTACGAGCAACCGTCAACGGGATTTGATTTTGGCACTTTGGGAATGCAGGATTTGATGAAGGTGATACAAAAATTAGCTGATGGTTACCGCATGGTTTTTAACATGTACGTAATAGAAGGTTATTCGCACAAAGAAATTGGAGAAACGCTTGGGATCTCTGAAGGCGCGAGTAAATCGCAACTGTCGAGAGCAAGGGCAATATTAAAAGAAGAAATTATAAAAATGGAGGGATTTGGTTATGCAACCTATACGGGATAAGGATTTTGATCAGTTATTTAAGGATGCTTTTGCTGATGCGGAAGTTACACCTTCTAGAGATTTATGGAGCAATATAGAAAGTGAAATAATACATAAGAAAAAAAGAATCATACCAATTTATTGGCTATCGGCTGCAGCGGTTTTGCTTATTGCCACAATTGGGATTTTGCTTTATCAACAGCAGAATAATACGAATGAGGGTAAACAATTAGCCAATAATACAATTGAAAAGCCTAAGCCAGCAGTGGAAACACCAGTTGTAAAAGATCAGCCACCTGTAGTAGTTGAACCGGTTAAAGATGTTGCACCAATTTTACCCGTTGAGGCTAAACAAGCAAGAGCTATTGCCAAAACTAAGGTGAAACAAGATAAACCTGCTTTAAAGCAACCGCGGATAATTACGGCCCCTGAAATGCAAAGGCAAGAAACCATTGTTGCTAAAGTTGAAGAGCCTAAAAAAGATATTAGAACGAAAATCGAAGAGGCGATTCTGCAACCTAAAGAAGAAACTGTAATAGTTGCTAACTCTACAGCCATTAAAACGGATGATCCTGTTAACGAAAACGAACAAGGCATTAAAGGTATCCGCAACGTTGGCGATGTGGTAAACCTGATTGTTAACAAAATGGATAAAAGAAAAGATAAGCTAATTCAGTTCCGCACGGATGATGATGATTCTTCTTTGTCATCAATCAATATTGGTCCATTTAAAATAGGCAAACGGAATAAGAAGTAAACAGTTTGCGATTTACAATTAACAGTTCAACATTTAAACTTAAATCTTTAAACATTATACTTAAATCATTTATTCATTCTCTCATTCAATCCATCAATAATTCACTCATTAAAATAAAAAACACACACATATGAAACGTCTAATATTTACAACACTTTTGGTAAGCGGGCTTGCCGGTGTTATGGCTCCAGGTGCTTTTGCACAACAAGACAGTACCAAAAAGAAAATGGATTATAGTGAAGGTCATGGTATTATGATTACTACAAAATCAGCAGATTCAGCAAAAAAAGGCCGTTTCGTGGGTGGAATTACTTTTACCAGGGTTGATTGGGGATTTTCAAGATTGATAGACAATGGAAGTTTTAATTTATCACCTAATAATGATTTTTTAGATTACAAAGGTGGAAAAACCAGTACATTCTCTTTTGATGTTTTACAGTTTGGCTACCGTTTTAATTCTAATTTTAAAGTTTATGTAGCGGGAGGCTTTGACTGGACCTTAATCCGTTTAAGAAAAGATATTACGATCGCTAAAAATTCTAACGAGTTTGCTTATACCGATCAATCACCAGTACATTTCTCTAAAAACCGTTTCTCCAGCAGTTATGTACATATTCCATTAAACTTCGAATTCCGCACCAGTGAAAACAAAAACGGCAAAAGATTTTACCTGGTTTTAGGTCCTGAGGTTAGCTTTTTATTAAATGGAAAAATTAAACAAATAAGCGAAGAACGTGGTAAAGAAAAACAATATGATAGCTACCACTTTCAATCGGTTCGTTACGGAGGTACAGTGAGATTTGGTTACGGCGGTATAGGTTTATTTACCAAATATTACTTTAACGATATGTTTACTACCTCTCAACAAGCAGGCTTAAAGAATATGAGTTTCGGAGTTACTTTCGGACTAAACTAACGAGTTGATTAATTCTCTCCTTCAGGAGAGATGTCCGAAGGACAGAGAGGTTAAAACTTTAATACACACACAAATGAACAGATCCTGTTTCGGTTAGGCGAGACAGGATTTTTTGTTATAATGTTTTAAGAAACATTTCAGGAGTTAAAACACTTAATTTACTCTTTTTATAATCTTTAATATTTCGCGTAACTATAACATTAATTGATTCATGGTTTTCAGCCGAAAAATTTTGGAGCGCATCTTCAAAGTCTGAAAATTCAGAATCAATTGATTCGATAATAACATTTTTGTCAATGATTAAAATATCTAAAAACGTAAATAGAATCTTGAAGTCGGCCAAAATCTCTTTATGTTGAAAGTGTTTTCTCAACAAATAGTATATATTCGCTATAATTAAGCCTGTAATAAAACCATTAATTACCCTGTTTGCACATAAATTTAGAATTTGGGCTGAATGATTAAGATGAGGTTCTCGTTTTAGGAAAAAATCGAGTAAGATGTCTGAATCAATCAGTATGTTATTTTTCATTATTATTTAAATACTTTTGATATTTCTCATCTCTGATTTTTTCTAGTTCTTTTTTATAGTCGTAATCTTCAGGTAAGTCTACTTTAGGGCGAAGCATTAATGATTTTATCAGCGGAGAAAGCTCATCCTTACTTACAGTTTCTTCTTTTTGAGTCACTGATTTTAGCAAATTTTCTATTACTGATGACAAGCTCTTACCTTGATGCTGAGCATATATTTTTGCTCTTTTTATAACAGATTCGTCTATTGTTAGGGTTAATTTTGCATTCATAATCTAAAGTTAAATAAATAATATTGTACGTACAAAATTTTTAAAAAACACACGTGTGTTTTGCTTTAAGCTTTAGTCTTTCCACTTTAAGCTTATTCACTATCTTTACCGCGTGAGCAATACCCTAATCAGCGTTAAAAATTTAACCAAGCAATACCAGGCAGAACAGACCGGTGGAATCAAAAATGTAAGTTTCGAGATTAAAAGAGGTGATGTAGTGGCCATTATCGGCGAGAGCGGTAGCGGAAAGTCAACTTTATTAAAATCCATTTACGGGCTGTTAAAAACCGATGAGGGTGAAATCTTTTTTGAAGATCAAAGGGTTAAAGGGCCGGATGAACAACTGATTCCCGGTCACAAGCAGATGAAAATGGTGACGCAGGATTTTTCGCTGAATATTTATGCGAAAGTGTACGATAACATTGCCTCACAGCTATCGAATATCGATCTGAAAACCAAGGCCGAAAAAACACTTCAGATCATGGAGCACCTTCGGATTTTACCGTTGCAAAATAAAAAAATTATCGAGTTAAGTGGTGGGGAGCAACAGCGTGTAGCCATAGCAAAAGCCATGGTTGCCGATACGCAGGTTTTACTTTTAGACGAACCGTTTAGCCAGGTTGATGCTTTACTTAAAAACCAACTTAGGGCAGATATTAAGCGTGTTGCTGCGGAAACTGGCGTAACTGTTATTCTTGTCTCTCACGACCCTGCTGATGGTTTATTTCTTGCCGACCAATTACTGATTTTGCGAAATGGCGAACTTTTGCAAACTGGTAAGCCTATAGATATTTATCAAAATCCAAAACACATTTACACTGCTCAGATTTTAGGTAATGCAGTTGTTTTGTCTCGTGGGGATGCAGAGAAAATAGGCTTAAAAACTTTTGCAGGAAATGTAGTTTTTTATCCGGAATGGGCAGAAATCAGCAATAATTGGAGCAGTAGACGTTTTGAAGTAAAAGATGTATACTACAAAGGTTTTTATGATGAATTGCTGTTAGAAAGAAATGGCGTTAGTGTTCGGGCCTTACAGTTGAACAGGGGAGAACATAAAAAAAACGACCACGTTCAGTTAAACATTAGTCGTTTTTTGGAATTTTAAATGTTTTTCTTATTGAGATGAAGTCACAATTACAACCCTTAAACCAATTGGAGCTGTAGGTTTTGTAGGAGTAAGTACATTATCTCCGGAAGTTTGAATGTCAATAGTTATTGAGCCTCTTCTTACGATGTAGCTGTAAGCTTGAGCATCAAATACCATTGGCAATTGTTTGTATTCAGCAACAGAATTATCTGGATAGATATAAACTAATACACCATCATTCTTAAAAGTTGCGTCATCGATTTCTGGGAAATTAATTGTTGTAGATAATCTTGTATTGTTTTCAGAATAAGTCCATTGATTAGCATTAATAACAGTTTCAATTGTCTGATTTGGAAGTCCTGCATCAGGAACAAGAACTTCTTTTTTGCAAGAAGCCAGACCTAGTGTGGCAATGCAAAGCATTAAGATGGTAAATTTTTTCATGTTGATTAGTTTTTATTTGTGTGTGTGATATTGGTATTACAAATCTTCTGCCAAAAAAATAGAATTGGAGATTTATGGATTAATTATTGTGCAACAGATTAAATACACAAATGTTGGTACCCTATTTTTTTAAATATGAAGCTCTTTTTTCGCCTCTTACCCTGGTTAATTTTAATCGTTGCAGGGTACTTATTTATTTCCAAAAAGTTTAGTATCAATACCAGTGTAGAGAGCAAACATCAGCTTCTGGTAGAGAAAATTGAGGCTATTGGTAAATTAGAGCTGGTAAGGTATCAGATCAGCGATGTTCTGGAACACAAAAATAAAACAGATTTTTTACCCGAAGCAAGTGTTTTGCTAATTGTTAAAGCCGAAGCAGTAGGCTGTATCGACTTAACAAAAATTACCCGCGAAGATATTGAGATTGATGCGGACACCGCTGTAGTAAATTTACCACAGCCCGAAATCTGTTATGTAAAAATCGACCATAAAAACTCCCGTGTTTACGATACGAAGATGGCTTTCTTCCGCGAGGCCAGTTTAGTAGACGAAGCGTATAAAGCAGCCGAAAGACAAGTAACTGCCGAAGTTAAAAAATCGAGTATTTTAGCACAGACAAAAACCAATGCGACAACCGTGCTTAAGCCAATTATTGAAGGATTGGGTTATAAAAATGTGAGGTTTACTTTTGAGTAAGGTTTAAGGTGTAAGGTTGGGGTGTAAGGTTCCTGGCGATCTTCACAGCTAATGTCGTTATCTCGACCGGAACGCAGTGGAGCGGAGAGATCTGCCTCGAGATAGGTTTAGCTTCGCTGAGCACTCCATGGTTCTCAATTTCGTTATACTCCACTCGAAATGACGATCATCGGTCTTACTTTAAAAAATCTTCCCGATGCGGATTAAAAATATCAACCAATAATCCGGCTTCTAAACAAACTACACCATGAAAAACATTTGATGGGGCAAAGAAAACGTCTCCTTCATTTAAAATTTTCTTATCATCCCCCATGGTCACTTCAAAACTTCCTTTGGCTACATAACTCATTTGAAGATGAGGATGATTGTGAATGGTGCCAATGGCATCTTTTTCAAATTCTACCTTTACAAGCATGAGGTTATTATCGTAAGCCATAATTTTGCGTTTAACACCAGCTCCTAAATCTTCCCAATCAATATCGTTATCCGAAATTAATGTTTTGTTGCTTAAGTCTTTGAAGTTCATTTTTTATAATATATTACAAGAACTGTCGTCTTTCCCGCGCAGGAGGGAATCTTAATGCAATAGCTTTAAGATTCCCAATCAAGTTGGGAATGACGAACCGCCTTTGGGTACTTTGCGAAAAACTTTTCGCCCTTTGCGGTTAAAGATTAGACCTTTAAACCAAATATTCAAACAAAGTCTGGTCCTGGTTCAGCTCAATAATTTCAAATTTAAAATCTTTCATGCGTTGTAATAAACTTGCATAATCGTTTTTGTTAGAAAGTTCGATACCCACCAACGCAGGTCCGTTTTCTTTGTTCGTTTTTTTAATAAACTCGAAACGGGTAATATCATCCTGTGGACCTAAAACCTCATTCACAAATAACTTTAAAGCTCCTGGTCTCTGTGGGAAACGTACGATGAAATAATGTTTTAGTCCTTCGAAAAGTAAAGATTTCTCTTTAATCTCCTGCATGCGCTCTATGTCGTTGTTTCCGCCACTAACAATACAAACTACAGTTTTACCGGCAATCTGATCTCTCAGCTGATCTAATGCGGCAATGGATAGTGCGCCAGCCGGTTCTACAACAATGGCGTCTTCGTTATACAGCTTTAAAATGGTGGTGCAGATTTTGCCCTCAGGGATTAAATGCATCTGATCAAGAAGTTCCTTGCAATATTCGTAAGTAATATGGCCGATCCTTTTTACAGCGGCACCATCCACAAAGCGGTCTATTTCGTCTAAAGTATAAGGACCGCCGTTTTCCATGGCAGTAACCATAGATGGTGCCCCCAGCGGCTCAACGCCAACCAGTTTTACATCAGGTTTTACGGTTTTCATGTAGGCACTCACGCCCGAGGCCAAACCGCCACCGCCAACAGGCATCACCAAAATGTCTAAATCAGGAAGGTCTTCATAAATTTCTACGCCAACCGTTGCCTGTCCTTCAATTACTTTTTCATCATCGAAAGGTGGAATAAAAGTGGCCGATTTTTCGGCACTATAGGCCAATGCTTCTTTTAAACAATCGTCGAAAGTATCGCCAACTAAAATGACTTCTACGCTGTCGCCACCAAACATATAAGTTTGTTTAACTTTTTGTTTCGGGGTAATTTCTGGCATAAAAATAACGCCTTTGATTCCGAGTTTTTTGCATGAATAAGCTACGCCCTGTGCATGGTTGCCCGCACTTGCACAAACAACACCGTTAACTAACGATTCTTGAGGCAGTGAACTGATTTTATTGTAGGCACCACGCAATTTATAAGAGCGTACAATCTGCAAATCTTCTCTTTTTAAATAAATGTTGGCGTTGTAGTGAGAAGAAAGGCCGGCATTAAACTCAAGTGGGGTACGTTTTACTACGCCTTTGAGCCTTTCTGATGCAGATTTAAAATCCAGTGTATGTGGTGTTGTAGTATTCATTGTTGTAGTATCAGGTATAGAGAATCAAGTATCAAGACTTAAATTCACTTATATGTTTTTGTAAAGCAGGGTTCGGTACTTTTCGGTTATTGCAGTCCTGCTATTCGTTCCAATCTTTTTAAAACCACTGTAATGCTGAGGAACGAAGAATCTGTTGCATCGGTTGCAGATGCTTCGTGCCTCAGCATGGCATTGTATCCAAGGTTGCTGCAATTAAAAAGTATTTCCACTGCTATCAGGTTTAGGGAAGCGGAGTCGGTGCGTTAAATTAAAACGCTTATCGCTCAACACCAAACCCGTATCGCATTAAGCTAAATGCAAAGCAACCAATTGATTCAAATCGTAATCGTTAATGCCCTGTTTGCTATCAGCCAAAACTAAAAACTGTTTGTAAACAATATCTAAATGATCTTTTTCTAATTTATGGCCTAAACGGTCTAGGTGATGCTTTAAAGCATGGCGACCACTTCTTGCCGTTAATACAATGGTAGCATCAGGGAAACCAACATCTTCAGGTTTAATAATTTCATAGTTCTCGCGGTTTTTCAAGAAACCATCCTGGTGGATACCCGAACTGTGCGAAAATGCATTTCCACCAACAATTGCTTTGTTCGGTTGCACGGGCATGTTCATTTGGTTCCTTATCATATGGCTCATTTCATAGAATTTTGTCGCATCAATCTGGGTATTTAAACCTAAAATTTTGTGCGTTTTCAAAATCATCACGACTTCTTCCATAGATGTATTGCCTGCACGCTCTCCGATGCCGTTGATGGTACATTCTACCTGACGGGCACCATTCTGTAAGCCTGCGATAGAATTGGCTGTAGCCAAGCCTAAATCGTTGTGGCAATGCACAGAGATAATGGCTTTATCAATATTTTTTACGTTTTCTTTTAAATAAAGGATTTTAGAACCGTATTGGTCTGGTAAGCAATAACCATTTGTATCCGGAATATTTACTACTGTAGCACCTGCAGCAATTACTGCTTCAACCATTTTGGCTAAAAATTCAATGTCGGCGCGGCCAGCATCTTCTGCATAGAACTCCACATCCTCCACAAATTTTTTCGAATACCTTACTGCTTCCACCGCGCGTTCTAAAATTTCTTCGCGGGTACTGTTAAATTTATGCTTAATGTGGAAATCAGATGAACCAATTCCGGTGTGGATCCGCGGTCTTTTTGCATAACGCAAAGCATCTGCAGCAACATCAATATCATTTTTATTTGCGCGGGTTAAAGCGCAGATAATTGGATTGCTAACTGCTTTCGATAGTTCAATTACACTGTTAAAATCTCCTGGACTAGATACCGGAAAACCTGCTTCAATTACATCAACTCCTAAAAGCTCAAGTGATTTTGCGATTTCTACTTTTTGGTTTGTATCTAACTGGCAGCCTGGAACCTGCTCTCCGTCACGCAATGTCGTGTCGAAAATATAAACTTTGTTTGGGTCGTGAATCATAATCTTAAGGTTAGGAAGTGATTAATTTTTGAGATAAGAATTTAATTACCAATTTGCCCATTTCGGCGGTGCCTAAAACTTTGAAACGGTTTGTATTTTGATCGGCAATATCATGGGTTCTGAAACCTTCTTTCAATACCTGATCGATGGTATCAACCAATAGCTTGGCTTCTTCTTTAAGTCCGAAACCAATTTCCAGCATTAAAGCTGCCGATAGGATAGAGGCCAACGGATTAGCTAAATCTTTACCTGCAATATCATGCGCCGAACCATGGATCGGCTCAAAGAAGCCTGTGCTTTCGCCAACAGATGCTGAAGCCAGCATACCCATTGAGCCCGCAATCTGCGAAGCTTCATCGGTTAAAATATCCCCAAATAAATTAGCCGTTAAAACCACGTCGAATTTTTTAGGATTTTTGATTAACTGCATGGCTGCATTGTCGATAAACATGTGCTCAGTTTCTACATCAGGATATTGTTTTGCAATTTCCTGAACGGTTTCGCGCCATAAGCGTGAGCTTTCTAAAACATTTGCTTTATCTACCGAACACAATCTTTTGTTGCGTTGTTGCGCGGCCTGGTAAGCTTTATGTGCAATACGCTCAACCTCGTAACGGTGGTAAATCATTAAATCAGAAGCAGTATTTCTATCTTCAGATCGTGTTTTTTCTCCGAAATAAACATCTCCTGTCAATTCGCGGAAGAACAAAATATCTGTTCCTCTTAAAATTTCTGGTTTAATGCTCGATGCCTGAAGAAGTTCATCAAATAGTAATATCGGGCGGAGATTGGCAAAGAGACCAAGTTCTTTACGGATTTTTAAAAGGCCTTGTTCAGGTCTGACTTTTAAACTTGGGTCATTATCATATTTGGCGTGACCAATGGCTCCGAAAAGGATTGCATCGCTTTTTCTTGCTTTTTCTAAAGTTTCATCCGGCAAAGGCTCGCCAGTAACCTCAATAGCCGCATGGCCCATTAAAGCTTCGTCAAACGTAAATTCGTGGCCAAAAATTTCAGCAATTTTTTCTAATGCTGTTTTTCCCCAAGTGGTTACTTCGGGTCCGATACCGTCTCCAGGTATTACTAAAATGTTCTTCTTCATTATTGACTCCTCTTTTGCTGCTGCCGTTTTTACCACAGATTTTTACCGATAAATACAGGTTTATTTCTGCTAAGCTTCGTGGCTTCACGAATCATTAGATTTTATCTGTGTTCATCCTTTTTATCTGTAGTTAATTTTGCATCAGCTTAATATTTCTGTGTTTAAACTTTCGACGACTTTTACCTCGCCTTTTTCTAACAATATTCTTTTTTCTATGCAGGTTGGCAGCTGCGATTCAAAATGGCCAACATAAATTAAGGTCATCCCATTGCTGCATAATTCATCAACCAATTGGTTAAAATGTTTCGTTTGCTGTTGGTCTAAACCCTGGCAAGGTTCATCCAGAATTAATAATTCCGGATTTTTTATAATGGTCCGTGCTAGCAACACTAATCGCTGTTTACCGAGTGGAAGCGCGGTTAATAATTCATTTTTATTTTCGGTAAGTCCAAAGTATTCTACCAGTTCATCAACCTGTATGCTTTTGGTATAAGGCAATTGTTGGAATAAACCTACGGTATCATAAAAACCAGAAGCGATACTTTGCCAAACGGTGGAGGTTGGATCGAAATACCAGTGAAACTCGGGTGATATTAAGCCGATATGCTGTTTAATATCCCATATACTTTCGCCGCTTCCACGCCTGTTGCCAAATAAATAAAGCTCATTGGCATAAGATTGTGGATGATCACCATTCACTAAACTCAGTAATGTCGATTTTCCTGAACCGTTATGTCCTTGCAAAAGCCATTTTTCTCCCGCCTTAACTTCCCAGTTGATATTTTTTAAAACCTGCTTTTCGCCATAGCTAATGTTTACATTAACCATTTTGACAATATCTTCAGAGCTGTAAACAGGAGATTCTTTTAAGAAATCCGGAATTTCTCTTAAATGGATTTCGGTAGCTGAACTTTCTAAAGCATCTACTTTAACTAATTGGCCATCTCTTATTTCGGCGAAAGAATCAATACAGCCTGGTAGCTCAGTGTCATTACAGATCAAGATCAATTGAACACCTTCTTCGGCAACCCGATCTAATAAAATGTTCAGGTTACTGCGTGAAGCAGCATCCAAGCCTGTGTACGGCTGGTCGATAATCAATAACTGTGGTTTTAACCATAAGGCTTTAACCAATTGCAATTTTTTATGTTCGCCGCTGGATAATTCGATCAGTTGTGAACTGGCAAATGTTGCAAAGCCCAAAGCTTCTAAAATCGGTTCAACCTGATCAAAATGAAGTCCTTTTTCTTTACCATAACCAACCAGTTCGGCATGAACGGTTAAGGTTTCTTTAGCCTGCTGACTGGTATAACGTTGCTGGTAATAAAAATTGGCAACACCTTCTAAATTTTTAAACTGATACCAGCTTTCTACGTAAAGTACTTCTTTTGGAAGGTCACTCAGCGGATCAAAATCAATTTCGATACTTCCTTGAGTTGGAACTAAGCCTGCAATTGCTTTTGCCAATGATGTTTTTCCTGTTCCGCTTTTACCACCAATTACATAACTTTCGCAAACATTCATTTCCCAATACAAATCCTTTAGCACCACTTTGTTATGGTAACTTAAATTTAAGTCCTGTATGTGAACGAATGGTTTAAACATTATCTCGCTTGCTCGAATTCTTTAATTAATTGTTTCTGGTTTAAAATGAAATCGATATCATCATAACCGTTTATCAGGCATGATTTTTTGTAAGGGTTGATCTCAAATGATTCCTGAGCGCCAGTTTCTATAATCGTTACCGTTTGGTTCTCTAAATCAACTTCCAAGGCTGATTTAGGATTGTTGTCAACCGCTTTGAATATCTGTGCCAAGAACTCGTCACTTACCTGAATGGGTAGTAAACCGTTGTTCAATGCATTGCCTTTAAAGATATCTGCAAAGAAACTGCTGATTACCGCATCAAAACCTGCATCCTGAATGGCCCAGGCGGCATGCTCACGACTGCTGCCACAACCAAAGTTTTTTCCGGCAACTAATACCTGACCACTGTAAGTTGGGTTATTCATCACGAAATCAGCTTTCGGCTGGTTATCGTTTTCATAACGCCAATCACGAAACAAGTTCTCGCCGAAACCTTCGCGGGTTGTCGCTTTTAGAAACCTTGCAGGAATAATCTGGTCGGTATCTATGTTCTCTATATTTAAAGGCACTACTGCCGATGTTAATTTTGTGAATTTTTTCATATCAATTAGTATCAAGTAAGGAGTATCAAGTAGCGAGACTTGTATTGCACTTTTTATCTTTATTCTTTAAGCCTTTGCTTAATAGTGTTAGTTTTATGCTCCATGTTTTTACCCTCCACCTTAAGCCTTACAACCCTCTACCATCTCAAAGTGTTCAACTGTTGGAAAAGGATCATAAAAGTGATGTAATAACTTTTTCCAATCCTGGTATTCTGCCGATCCTCTGAAACCTTCGGTATGTGCCTCCAGTGTTTTCCAGTTTACCAGCAGGATATATTTATTTTCTACTTCTACACATTTTTGAAGCTGATGCGAAATGTAACCTTCCATCGAAGAAATGATTTTTTGTGCTTCGCTAAAAGCTTTTTCAAAATCAGCCGATAATCCGGCTTTTACATTTAACATGGCAACTTCTAGAACCCCCAACCCCCTTAAAGGGGCTTTTGATTGAGTGCTGGTAGTATTATTATTCATCTTGTTAAAGTCCCCTCTAGGGGATTTAGGGGTTAAGCTTTCTCCAAAAAATCCCTCACATCGGTAATTTTTCCGGTTACTGCTGCTGCTGCTGCGGTAAGCGGGCTAGCCAATAAGGTGCGAGCATTTTGTCCTTGTCTACCTTCAAAGTTTCTGTTTGATGTAGATACACAATATTTGCCTGCCGGGATTTTATCTTCGTTCATTCCTAAACACGCACTGCAACCTGGTTCACGTAACTGGAAACCAGCGGCTTCGAAAATTTTATCCAAACCTTCGTTTTTGGCCTGCTGTTCTACCTGCTTCGATCCTGGAACAATCCAAACGGTAACATTATCGGCTTTGCGTTTATCTTTAACAAAATCGGCAACTTCGCGCAAATCTTCAATGCGGGAGTTGGTACAACTTCCGATAAACACATAATCAACCGGTTTCCCGATCAATGATGAATCATCGTCAAAGCCCATATAATCTAACGCTTTCTGGTACGAAAGTTTTTCTTTTTCTGGTTGTGCGCCAGTTGCCGGAATATGTTCCTGAATGCCCATTCCCATTCCAGGGTTAGTACCATAGGTAATCATTGGGGCAATATCTGCAGCATCGAAAGTTAACACGCTATCGAATTTGGCATCAGCATCGCTATATAATGTTTTCCAATAAGCTAAAGCTTTATCCCATTCTTCGCCGGCAGGAGCAAACTCTCTTCCTTTAATGTAATCGAAAGTGGTTTGGTCTGGTGCAATTAATCCACCACGTGCACCCATTTCGATACTCATATTACAGATGGTCATACGGGCTTCCATACTTAAAGCCTCAATTGCCGACCCAGCATATTCAATAAAATAACCTGTACCGCCCGCTGCAGAGATTTTGGCAATAATGTATAAGATAATGTCTTTTGCACCAACACCTTGTCCAAGTTCGCCGTTTACCTCAATTTTCATGGTTTTAGGTTTCGACAGCAATAAACATTGCGTTGCAAAAACCTGCTCTACCTGCGAAGTACCAATACCAAATGCAATGGCACCAAAAGCACCATGCGTAGAGGTATGGCTATCGCCGCAAACCATCGTTTTACCTGGTAAGGTAATGCCTAACTCCGGGCCGATAACGTGTACAATACCCTGAAAAGGATGGCCTAAGCCATAAAGTTCTACACCAAATTCTGCACAGTTTTTAGTCAGCATATCAACCTGATAGCGCGAAAGCTCTTCTTTGATTGGTAATAACTGATTTAAGGTAGGTACATTATGATCGGCAGTTGCTACAGTCTGCTTTGGACGAAAAACAGGTAAACCTCTTTTGCGCAAGCCATCAAATGCCTGCGGAGAGGTCACCTCGTGTATTAAGTGTGTATCAATGTATAAAATATCAGGAAATCCTTCTTCACTTTTTACAACGTGAGCATCCCAAATTTTTTCTACTAATGTTTTTGACATCTTTTTATATAATTATTTAAACCTCGCAGGTTTTAAAAACCTGCGAGGTTTGTAAGTTTACTATGCTGTTTTAATCGCCTTCATTGCAGTCATTGCTTTACGCAACGTTGCGCCAATCTGCTCTACTTCGTGTGAACGGATAGCTTCGTTAACATCAATTAATTTTCTGTTGTCAACAGCGCCATCTTTACCTTCGTTAAAGTTTTTACCCACTAAATCAGTATCTACTTTTTTCATGAAATCACCTAAAAGTGGTTTACAAGCCTGATCGAACAGATAACAACCGTATTCGGCAGTATCAGAAATTACGCGATTCATTTCGAACAATTTCTTACGAGCAATAGTATTTGCGATAAGTGGTGTTTCGTGTAACGATTCGTAGTAAGCAGATTCTGGTTTGATACCAGCTTGTACCATGGTTTCGAAGGCCAATTCAACACCGGCACGTACGAAAGCAACCATTAAAGTATAGTTATCAAAATATTCCTGCTCACCGATTTTAACATCACCAGCAGGTGTTTTTTCAAAAGCAGTTTCGCCTGTTTCAGCTCTCCATTTTAACAAGTTTTTATCACCATTTGCCCAATCTTCCATCATGGTACGGCTAAATTCGCCACTCATAATATCATCCTGGTGTTTTTGGAACAAAGGGCGCATAATGTCTTTCAATTCTTCCGAAATTTCGAAAGCTTTGATTTTAGCAACGTTACTTAATCTGTCCATCATGGCAGTAATACCACCTTGCTTTAAAGCTTCAGTAATTACCTCAACACCGTATTGAACCAATTTAGAGGCATAACCTGCATCGATTCCTTTTTCAACCATTTTATCAAATGATAAGATAGAGCCTGTTTGCAATAAACCACAAAGGATGGTTTGCTCTCCCATTAAATCTGATTTTACCTCAGCTACGAAAGATGATTTTAATACACCAGCTCTGTGACCGCCTGTACCTGCGCAATAGGCTTTTGCCTGTGCTAATCCTTTACCTTGAGGGTCGTTTTCAGGGTGAACAGCAATTAAAGTAGGAACACCAAAACCACGAACATATTCCGCTCTAACCTCACTACCCGGGCATTTAGGTGCAACCATAATTACGGTTAAATCTTTACGGATCTGCATACCTTCTTCAACGATATTGAAACCGTGGGAATATAACAAAGTGGCACCTTCTTTCATTAAAGGCATAATTGCATTTACAACAGCAGTGTGTTGTTTATCTGGAGTAAGGTTAATTACTACATCTGCATTTGGAATCAGTTCTTCATAAGTGCTAACGGTGAAATTATTTTCAGTTGCATTTTTCCACGAATCGCGTTTGCCTTCAATTGCTTCCTTACGTAAAGTGTAGCTTACATCTAAACCACTATCTCTTAAATTTAAACCTTGGTTTAAGCCTTGTGCGCCACAACCAACAATTACCAGTTTTTTTCCTTTTAATGCGCTAACTCCATCTAAAAATTCAGAACTGTCCATGAAATCGCAAACACCTAATTGGTTTAATTTTTCTCTAAGAGGTAATGTGTTAAAATAATTTGCCATTGTTTTTATTATTAATTTCTATTTAATTATCGGGTTATATATTCTTTTTTTCCTTCGGTTTGATTACACAGATTTTTTATCCATTTTCCATCTGACATCTTCCATTTCACATATACTTTTTCAGTGCCGATGCGTAACCGCAATGCACGTTATCATGACCAATGGTTGTAATCAATACCTCTTCTATGCTATTCAATTGCACGCCATAAGTTGCAGTTGTAAAAGGAGTGATGCTTGAAAATTTTCCGTTCGCATAATCTTCTTTTATTTTTTCAATGCTTTCTAACGCGATGGTTCTCAATTCAGCTACTTCTTCTTCTGTTACGGTGTAAGTTGGCTTCGTATCTTTTTTATAATACTCGTTAAATTTTACCGAAGCAGCATCTTGTAATACACCTGAACGAACATAACAAAGCGTTTGTGTGCTCACTACAATGTGGCCAAAGTTCCAGATGATGTTGTTGCTAAAACCATCGGGAATTTTATTCAATTCTTCGATTGTTAAGCCATCTATTAACTTAATAAATGCCTTACGTGAATTTATTATGAAATCAAATACTTCGTTCATATTTTTTCTTTAATCTCTGTATTTTCAGCTTCGTTTCGCTCTTCGTTAAAAGTAATCTGGTTAAAGAACGGGTCGTTTACGGTTACTGCCCAGGTTCCATGAAAAGTTTCCTCTAAGCCTGGTCTATTATACTTGTAATTCTTTGCTGTTATTTCTTTATGGAATTCCTTTAAACCTACACAGTCAACATAAACGTGCGCACCGGGGGCGCTATCTCCATGGTGTTCGCTTAAATGAAGTTCAAGACCGTCCAATGAAACCTGGATATAAACCGGGGAATTCTTTTCCAAGGGGTATTCCCAGTCTATTTTAAATCCAAGCCAGTTTACATAAAACTCGATTGCTTTATCGTAATCGAATATTCTTAAAATCGGTATGGTTTTATTGCATTTCATATTAAAGTTGTTTTAACCGCAAAGGGCACCAAGGTTTTCGTATTGATCATTAAGCATGATGCTTTTTACCTTCCACCTTTCTACCCTCTACCTTTATACTACATCGTGAAAATCTTTTCTCCTTTTTCTAAAAATTCATTTTCTACCAACTCTTCCCCTGGTTCGAAAGCTTCAAATTCTTTAAGTTTTTCGTGAAAACCGGCGCTATCTTTAATAATGGCCACTCTTGCAGATCTCACAAATTCAATTAATTCGTAAGGTTCCAAGGCTTTTACCAAAGCATCAGTTTCTTCACGGTGGCCTGTTACTGCAAAAACAGTATAATCTTTACGGATTACTACTGCACTTGCCCCGTATTGACGTAATAAACGCTCTACAGTTACTTTTTCTGCAATTTCATCTGTCGAAACTTTGTAAAGTGCCAGTTCTTGCCAGATAATTTCGTCGTTGGTATTAAAGTAAACTTTTAATACCTCGATCTGCTTTTCTATTTGGCGGGCCAGCTTTCTCACTACTTCGTAACCTTCCTGGATAACGATATTGAAACGGTGTATCCCTTCAATTTCTGATGCGGAACTGTTTAAACTTTCGATATTGATTTTTCTTTTCGAGAAAATAATCGCAATCCTGTTTAATAAACCAATGCGGTTTTCAGCATAAACCGTAATGGTATATTCCTGTTTTCCGTCTAAATCGGCCTTATCTATTTTATGCTCTATTGTATTTTCAGTACTCATGATAATTTCTTATTTACCTATTCGTCATTTCGACCTTGTGGCCAAATCTTTAAATGTTGTTAAAGATCTCTCCGTTTCGCTACGCTACAGTCGAGATGACGATTACGCTAGCTTTACCTTTTCGCTTTTATTTCAATCTGATTTCGCTTACACTCATTCCTTGCGGAACCATTGGGAAAACGTTGTTTTCTCTACCAACCATTACTTCCAATAGGTAAGAACCTTCGTGGTTGATCATGGTTTCTAATGCCTGTCTTAAGTTTGTACGTTCATCAACTTTGCTCGCTTCGATATAATACGATTTTGCTAAAGCCACAAAATCAGGACTGGTGATATTAACAAAAGAATAACGTTTATCATGAAATAATTGTTGCCATTGACGAACCATACCCAAAAAGCGGTTGTTCAGAATCAGAATTTTTACGGCTGCACCAAACTGCATAATGGTACCCAGTTCCTGAGGCGTCATCTGGAAGCCTCCATCGCCGATAATAGCGATAACGGTTTTGTCAGGAGCCCCATATTTAGCGCCAATTGCTGCCGGTAAACCAAAACCCATTGTACCTAAGCCACCAGAAGTAATGTTGCTGCGTGTATTGTTGAATTTAGCATAGCGACAAGCTACCATTTGGTGCTGACCAACATCGGTAACGATAACAGCATCGCCACCGCAAATTTCGTTTATGTTGCGCAATACTTCGCCCATGGTCATTTCATCACTTGTTGGATAAAGCTCTGGAGTAATGACTTGGTCTATTTCCTGTTGATTATAATCTCTAAACTTCGCCAACCAATCTTCGTGTTTATTTTCGTTAACCAGATTGGTTAATAGTGGCAAAGTTTCTTTACAATCCCCCCAAACACCAACTTCAGCTTTAACATTTTTATCGATTTCAGCAGGGTCGATATCCAAATGGACTACTTTGGCTTGTTTGGCATATTTATCTAAACGGCCAGTCACACGGTCGTCGAAACGCATACCAATTGCAATTAGCACATCACATTCGTTCGTTAACACGTTTGGTCCGTAATTGCCGTGCATGCCCAACATACCTACGTTTAGGGGGTGTGAAGTTGGGATAGCACCTTCGCCCATAATGGTCCATGCAGCAGGAATTCCTGATTTATTGATAAAAGCTTTGAATTCTTCTTCAGCTTTACCCAAAATAACACCTTGTCCAAAAAGGATGAAAGGTTTTTTTGCGGAGTTAATTAATTCGGCTGCTTGTTCGATATATTCAACCCTAACTTTTGGTTTCGGGCGGTAACTGCGGATGTGATTGCATTTTACATATTCAGGAAATTCTTCCAATTGTAACTGCGCATTTTTGGTAATGTCGATTAAAACAGGACCAGGTCTGCCACTTTTAGCAATGTAAAAAGCTTTGGCTAATACTTCCTGAATTTCTTTAGCATCAGTAACCTGATAGTTCCATTTGGTAACTGGAGTGGTAATATTGATCACATCCGTTTCCTGGAAAGCATCCGTTCCCAATAGATGAGCGAAAACCTGCCCGGTAATACAAACCAATGGGGTACTGTCTATTTGCGCATCTGCTAAACCAGTAACCAGGTTGGTTGCGCCCGGTCCGCTGGTTGCGAAACAAACCCCAACCTTGCCACTTGCTCTGGCAAAACCCTGAGCTGCATGGATACCGCCTTGCTCATGGCGGACTAAGATATGTTCTAATTTATCGGCATAATCGTAAAGAGCATCATAAATAGGCATGATAGCTCCTCCCGGATAACCGAAAATGGTGGTTACACCTTCTTCAATTAATCCATTCAACAAAACCTGAGAGCCTGTTCCTTTAAATAAGGTTTTTGAGGTTTCTGCTTTAGCCTCGGTTTGTTGTATTGTATCTTGTGCAGTTTCCATAGTTATGTTTTTGCGGTTCTACTATTCGTTAATTTTAAACCCAATTCTTTGTCTGTCGTTCCATTTTAATTGAGCAATTTTCTCGTCTATTAAATTTTCCATTGCATCATAAAGCTCGTTGAGCTGAACATCATGTTCACCAATCCGTTCTTTAATTTCTGTTAGCTGTTCATTAAGGTTACTTTGTTTCAGTAAAATTTTCCGAACATCAACAAAGGCTCTCATAATGGCAATGTTCATGTTAATGGCTTTGTCGCTATTTACAACGCCGCTTAACATAGCCACACCCTGCTCGGTAAAAGCATATGGTAGCTTTCTGGTGCCGCCCAACTTGAAGTCACAATTTGTGACTTCAAGTTGGGCGGATCTTTTATCACAATTTGTGATGAAGCACCCTCATTGTTTGAAATCTTATCTCTTCAAACTAGAAGTTAACTGAAACATAAAATCTTCAGGAAAACGCTTTATATTTCGTTTAACCGCTTGATTTAGAACTTTTGTTTCAACTTCATAAAGCGATGCCAAATCAAAATCGAGCATTACTCTTTCTCCCCGGATCTCATAAATCCTATTCTCAATACTTTTAATTATTTGCATAATCTGTTTTTTAGTAATCAACTAATCCAGGGATGATTTTTTGATTTTAATATTCATCAGTTACGCAACCACTAGCTGCGTCTGAAACTGTTTTAGCATATTTATATAAAACACCTTTTGTTACTTTTAACGCTGGCTGAACGTAGTTTTTTCTCCGCTCGGTAATGATTTCTTCACTGACTTGTAAGCTGATAATATTGTTTACCGCATCAATCAAAATCCTGTCTTCATCTTCAACCAAGCCGATTAAACCACCTTTGTAAGATTCAGGTGTAATGTGACCAACCACAAAACCGTGTGTGCCACCGGAGAAGCGACCATCGGTAATTAGAGCAACCGATTTACCTAAACCTGCACCAATAATAGCTGAAGTTGGTTTTAACATCTCTGGCATACCAGGTGCACCTACCGGACCTGAGTTCTTAATTACGATAACATCGCCAGGTTGAACACGGCCACTCGAAATGCCGGCGATCAAATCATGCTCGCCATCAAATACACGTGCAGGACCTTCAAATTTTTCGCCTTCTTTTCCACTGATTTTGGCTACAGAACCCTTTTCGGCAAGGTTTCCGTAAAGAATCTGTAAGTGACCAGTTGCTTTTATAGGTTCGCTTAATTTTTGAACAATTTTCTGATCGTAATCCATAATCGATTTCACATCAGCTAAATTCTCAGCCATCGTTTTCCCGGTTACAGTTAAGCAATCACCATGCAACAAGCCTTCATTTAATAAATATTTTAGTACAGCAGGGATACCACCATATTGGTGTAAATCCTGCATTAAATATTTTCCACTAGGTTTAAAATCGGCAAGTACCGGAGTTACATCGCTCATTTTCTGGAAATCATCCTGCGTAATTTCTATACCTATGGCTTTACCCATAGCGATAAAGTGCAAAACAGCATTGGTACTACCACCTAATATAATGATGGAACGGATTGCATTTTCGAATGCTTTTCGCGTCATGATATCTGATGGTTTAATATCTTTCTCCAATAAAACCTTAATGTATTTACCGGTATCTAAACATTCTTGTTTTTTCTCTGGGCTAATGGCTGGATTCGAAGATGAATAAGGTAAACTCATACCTAAAGCCTCAATTGCTGATGCCATTGTATTTGCGGTATACATACCTCCACATGCTCCAGCACCAGGACAAGTGTGTTTAATAATGCCCTGATAATCTTCTTCTGAAAGGTTACCACAGATTTTTTGACCTAACGCCTCGAATGCCGAAACAATATTCAATTCTTCTCCTTTATAATGGCCTGGGGCAATTGTACCGCCATAAACCATAATCGAAGGGCGGTCTAAACGTGCCATGGCCATGATGGCACCTGGCATATTTTTATCACAGCCGGGAATGGAGATAATGCCATCATAATATTGCCCGCCGCAAATGGTTTCGATACTATCAGCAATTATGTCACGGCTAACCAATGAGTAACGCATACCATCTGTACCGTTGCTCATCCCATCACTTACCCCAATGGTGTTAAAAACCAAGCCCACTAAATCATTTTTCCAGACCCCAGCTTTGACGTCTTTTGCAAGGTCGTTTAAGTGCATGTTGCAAGTGTTACCATCGTAGCCCATACTTGCAATACCGACCTGTGCTTTAGCCATATCAGCATCGGTTAAACCGATTCCGTAAAGCATTGCCTGTGCAGCCGGTTGTGTTGGATCTTGTGTAAATGTTTTACTGTACTTGTTTAATTCGCTCATTGTTTAAAATGTATATTCTGGTTCTGTTAGTTATAATATTTTTGAGGCAAAAAAAAACCGCCTCTTTTTGGAGGCGGTTTCGATAGGGTATATTTTATATTATACGCAACGATTTCCACCTCTCTTTTGAGAAATGACAATAATTAGGTTGCTAATAATGTTTGTGCTTAGATTCATGATTCACAAACATACTAACTTATTATAAATGCAAAGAACTATTTTAACGTATCTCTCTATTTTTTACTCCAATTACAATTCCTGTAGCCCAAACTTGTTTAGTTAAAAGCAAATCATCTCTGGATTCTAAATCTTTAATCAACTTAATTGCCTTTTCCTGATGTCCTTCAGGCCAATTTTGTTGAGGTAACATATCATCGATTATATAAAGACCACCTTTGTTGAGCATGGAAATTACTTCATCTAAAAGCAAATATTTTCCATGCCAGGTATCGGCAAATATGTAATCGAATTTTTTGTCTTTATTCTTTTCAATCCACTCCGCACCATCGGTATCAACTAAGGTTAAACGATCGTCACTACCAAGAAATTTGTTGGCAATGGCTAAAAATTTAGCATCGTTATCTATCGAAGTAAGTGTACTTTCCTGATCTAAACCATCTAAAATCCACGAGGTAGATAAACCTGTTCCGGTTCCAAGCTCCAGGAATTTACCTGAAGGTTTGGTTGCAGCAAGGGTTTTAAGCAAAGAGCAGGTTAACACGTCCGATGCCATATCAAAACCCGAAGCCTTGGTAGCCGTATCTATTTGCTGGTAAGCTTTTGGATAATTTTGATTGATTTCTTCAGTCATCTGTTTTTAATTGCTCGTTGTTATTTCAATTTCTTTTGGCTCATAGTTCATGGTCTTTTGGTTAATAGCATGTATGCTAATCTGCTATGAGCCATTTGACTATGGACTATCAACCCATTTTAAATGATCACTTCGTAATTCACTTTTTCAAGCACCAGGTTTTTATAGGCACGTTGTATGGTATAACCAATAGATTCCCGCCATAGTGGGCGATAAACAGTATCATCGATGGAGGCAATGCCGGCTATCTCGGTGGCTGTTCCGCATAAGAAAGCGCCATCGGCATTTTTAAGGTCTTCTATGGTTAGTTTTTTCTCAGTACATTCTATATCCAAAACATTACAAAGTTCCTTTACAGTTGCACGTGTAATGCCTGGTAAAATGTTCCCTACAGATGGGGTATATAATTTTCCATCTTTTTCCAGAAAGATATTTGCTCCAGATGCTTCGGCAACAAAGCCATGCATATCTAAAAGTAAAGCTTCGTCGTAACCTTTAATGTTTGCTGCTGTAGTTGCTAGAATAGAATTGACATAGTTTCCACTCAATTTAGCTTCCATTGGAGTCGATTTTGGGTTTGGCCTCTCGTAATCAGAAATAGTTAAATTTAACAATTTGTTGCCCGAATAAGCATCCCATTCCCATGCACATATTAAGATCGAGACTCCGCTTGGCTCGTTTAATTTCATGTTCGGGTGGCAAAATACCAAGGGGCGGATATAAGCATCTTTCAGTTTGTTCAACTGAAGTAGTTTATAGGTTGCAGCAATTAATTCTTGTTTATCCCATGGGAAAGGAATGTTTGCCAACTGGCAAGAACGCTCTAAGCGGTCGAAATGGGCAGCAGCTTTGAAAATGCGGTTACCATTATGTGTTTTATAGGCTCTAATACCCTCGAAAGCAGCATAGCCATAGTGTAGCGACTGTCCGTAAAGGTCAGTACTACTATTTACAGCCTTTTCAAACTGTCCGTCAAGGTAAATAATCGTATTAGAATTATAGTATTTCATCTGTTTATTCTTATTGTTCTTTTAACCGTCAGATGGAGCTTAGCATGATGAATAAGCATTCCATTTTTTATTTTGACTATTTATCATAGACAGTTAATAGTCCTGTGTTTTGTTATTTAAAAAAAGCGTCCCGTTTGTATCGGGACGCTTTAGGTATATTTAGTTTTTTAAAATCTATTTAAAAGCTGCCCATTTTCTTACTCCATAAAATGTTTAGGAGTAGGAGGTTAAGTAAAATGACAGGTAACAGCACTACATTGCCAGCTGCCTTTGCAGTAGTTTGTCTAGTAAATGTGTTATTCTGGATAGTCATTATTATCTTATGGTTTATAAAAACCAATTTAGTTTTTGGTTCATTAATATGCAAGAGAAATCAGAAAAAAGTTAAATAAGAATATTATTCTTGTATTTGTATTATATTCGGAATAATATTCTTAGCTAAGACTGGATTAGTTATTTAATGCCGATAGCTGTAGACCAAATATCAAAACGGTATATGGTCTGTTTGTTATGCTTGCATTATAAATTTTCTATTTTTCTGCCTAAAATGCCTAGACACGCGCTAAAAATTGAAAATTTGAACAGATTTTTTGTGAGAAAATGTAAAGAAAGATTAGTGTTTAAACATAGACCCTGAAATAAATTACTTTCGGTGAGCTCGCTTAAGGCTCGGTTTACTTCGTGGCTTTCCGCTTCGCTACAGTTCAGGGTGACGGATCGATTTTAAACAATCTCTAAATATTTTTTAAACTTTAATTCTGGTTATGATTGGTTTGAAATACTAAGTTAAACAAAAAGCCTCCTGATTTAAAATCAGAAGGCTTTCTAAATGAGTTAATTATTTTGCTTAAGCGATACCTTCAGCCAAAACCACAATTTTATTGTGAATAGCTTCAACTACACCACCTTTAATAAAAAAGCGTTGCTCATCAGTTTTATTTGCTTTTATAATAACTTCTCCATCTTCTAAAGTAGAGATGATAGGGGCGTGGTCTTTTAAAATCTGAAAAGAACCTAAAGTACCAGGAACCGTAACTGCTGTTACTTCACCTTCGAAAACTTTTTTATCTGGAGTTAATATTTCTAAATTCATTCTTTTTAGATTGGAGTATCTGGTAGTTAGTATCAAGTATCAAGATTATATTTTTAGTCTTGATACTTAATACTCAAATCTCGATACTAGTTCGCTTCTGCTAATAATTTTTTACCTTTTTCGATTGCATCTTCAATGCTACCAACTAAGTTAAATGCAGCTTCAGGGTACTCATCAACTTCACCATCCATGATCATGTTAAATCCCTTGATGGTGTCTTTAATGTCAACTAATACACCTTTTAAGCCTGTAAATTGCTCTGCTACGTGGAAAGGTTGAGATAAGAAACGTTGAACACGACGTGCTCTTGATACGACTAATTTATCTTCTTCAGATAATTCGTCCATACCTAAGATCGCGATGATATCTTGTAATTCTTTGTAACGTTGTAAAGTTTCTTTAACACGTTGTGCAGTGTTATAGTGCTCATCACCTAAAACAGCTGGAGAAAGGATACGTGAAGTAGAATCCAATGGATCTACTGCCGGGTAAATACCTAACTCTGCAATTTTACGCGAAAGTACTGTAGTTGCATCTAAGTGGGCAAAAGTTGTTGCCGGAGCCGGGTCAGTTAAATCATCCGCAGGTACATATACCGCTTGTACTGATGTAATTGATCCACGTTTTGTTGAAGTAATACGTTCCTGCATTAAACCCATTTCAGTTGCCAATGTTGGTTGGTAACCTACAGCTGATGGCATACGACCTAGTAGAGCCGATACCTCTGAACCTGCCTGTGTAAAACGGAAGATATTATCAACGAAGAAAAGGATATCTTTTCCAGCGCCTTCGCCATCACCATCACGGAAATATTCTGCAACAGTTAATCCTGATAATGCTACACGCGCACGTGCACCAGGAGGCTCGTTCATTTGTCCGAAAACCAATGTTGCTTTAGATTCTTTTAATTTTTCAGTATCAACAGCTTTCAAATCCCATCCACCTTTTTCCATTGAGTGTAAGAATTCGTCACCATAGTTGATTACACCTGATTCGATAAACTCACGAAGTAAATCGTTACCCTCACGAGTACGCTCACCAACACCTGCGAATACTGATAAACCAGCATAAGCTTTCGCGATGTTGTTAACCAACTCCATAATCAATACTGTTTTACCTACACCAGCACCACCAAACAAACCGATTTTACCGCCTTTAGCATAAGGCTCTAATAAATCGATTACTTTGATACCTGTAAAAAGTACTTCAGTTTCAGTAGATAAATCTTCGAACTTAGGAGGAGTAGCGTGGATAGGACGACCATCAGTTTTATCAACAGCTGTAATACCGTCAATCGCTTCACCAACTACATTAAATAAACGACCTTTAATTTGATCGCCTACTGGCATCTTAATTGCTGAACCAGTATCAAGAACCTTCATTCCACGAACTAAACCATCTGTAGAGTCCATTGAAATTGCACGTACACGGTCTTCACCTAAGTGCTGTTGAACTTCTAAAACAATTTTTTGTCCATTTTCTTTCGTTATCTCTAACGCATCAAAAATTTTAGGTAGATGGGCATCATCAGCAAAGCTAACGTCAACCACTGGGCCGATAATTTGTGCTATTTTTCCTAAGTTAGGCATATCTGTTGTGAGTAAATTTATTACAGTCAATGAATTAAAGCTGTTTATAGGGGCTCCAATTCGGTTGGCAAAGTTAAGTTATTCTTGCTGAATTTTAAATATATATTATAAAATTTTTTAAGATGACTTTAATAGATAATTTAGAGGTCTAAATAGGGGATATGAAAACCATTTTAACAACCGGTAGTAATGGTCTTTTGGGGCAGAAAATTACAGAAAAAGTGTTGGTCGAGGGACGGGTAAATCTGATAGCTACATCGGTAGGTGTAAACCGTTATCCTGTTAAAGAAGGATATGAGTATGCAGAAATGGATATCTTAAAGCCTGAACAGGTGAAAGAGTTTATTGAAAAATATCGTCCTGACGCGGTTATACATACTGCTGCAATGACTAATGTAGATACCTGTGAGGCAAATAAGGAGCTTTGCCATCGGTTAAATGTTGATGCAGTTGGAACCTTGTTATCTATGTGTGAGGAAAAAAATATCCAGTTGATTCATTTGAGCACCGATTTTGTTTTTGATGGACTAGACGGGCCTTATAAAGAGGAAGATGCTGTAAATCCGGTCAGTTATTATGGTAAATCTAAGGTGCTGGCTGAAGAACTGATCAAAAAATCTAATGCAAATTGCGCTATTTTAAGAACAATATTAGTGTATGGTATTAGTAATGATATGAGCCGGAGTAATATTGTGCTTTGGGCTAAGGGAGCATTAGAAAAAGCATCACCCATAAATGTGGTGAATGACCAATGGCGCATGCCGACCTTGGCCGAAGATCTGGCAGAGGCCTGCCTGCTGGCTGTTGAAAAAGATGCTAAGGGGATTTACCACATATCGGGTAAAGATTATATGAGCATTGCCGATTTAGTGCGGAAAGTTGCCGGCTATTGGAAGCTGGATGACTCGTTTATTAATGAAATAAGTTCGGCAAGTTTAAACCAAGCTGCTAAAAGGCCTGTAAAAACAGGATTTGTGCTGGATAAGGCCATTAAAGATTTAGGATACAATCCGCATTCTTTTGAAGAAGGATTGTTAATTTTGGAGCAGCAAATGGATAAAGCAAATTAGTTCATTTGTCATAGGTTCATTAGGCTAATGTAACACGAATGAACAAATGTCTAATGAACAACTGAACGAATTAAATATATTTAACCTATAAAAAAAAAGTACAAATGGCATTACAAGTTGGCGATATCGCCCCTGATTTTAAATTATACAGTTCTGATTTAACAGAGATTTCTCTTTCTGGCTTTAAAGGCAAAAAAGTAATTATTCACTTTTTTCCAATGGCTTTTACCGGAACGTGTACCGAGCAGTTGTGTACCATGCGCGATAATTTCAGTTATTATGAAGGAATAGATGCACAGGTAATTGGCATATCTGTTGATTCTCCTTTCTCTTTGGCTAAATTTAAAGAAGTACAAAGTTACCAGTTTCCATTATTGTCTGATTTTAACAAAGAAGTATCGGCAGCGTATGGTGCGTTTTATGATGAATTTGTCTTCGGATTAAGAGGTGTTTCTAAAAGAGCAGCTTTTGTGATCGATGAAGAAGGAAAAATTGCTTATGCTGAAGTTTTGGAAAATGCAAAGGATTTGCCTGATTTTAAAGCAATTAATGATGTGTTAGCAGCATAAAGCAAGTTCTGCAAAGAATTATTTTAAGATTTTTTTAAAATTTAATTGGAAATTAAAATATCAAATTATACCTTTGCAGTCCGTTAATGATACGGAAATGCATTTGTAGCTCAATTGGATAGAGCATCTCACTACGGATGAGAAGGTTTGGGGTTCGAATCCCTACAAGTGCACTAAAAGGGAGAATTGAAAAATTCTCCCTTTTTTTGTCTATATTTTTTTATAAACAACTCATTTTCAATTGATTAAATAATTAAAAATCTAGTGTTACAGGTGTTGGATAAATGACATTTCATAGTAGAGCTTTGAGTCGAACAGATCTATAAATGAAGCTGGCTGTCGGGATTTGTTTAATCTGGCTGAATTGGCGAATGCACTTGAGCTAAATAAGTTGCAGAAGAGTCCTGACTTGCTGCTTAAATATCTGTAGAATAGCCCTTTTATGCGCAAATGTTCATAAAACTAGTTAAGTATCAATATTTTAACAGAACTTTAATTGCCTCAAAGTAAAGTATATTTGTTTTATAGTTACAACATCTTTCTAAATTTTAATACGCTTTTCTAATAGCTATGATATAGATTCTAGTGGGAGATAAGAAAGTTTTTCGATTCTGGAGGCATAAAAACAAGGGATGATGTAGAGGCCCAAAACTATTGCCGAAATGTCCGTTATGATTGCCATAGAGGGTACTGCTCTCAGATTAATATCCATATCCAAAATCCCAGGTTCAAATTTGCAGAATAGCGCTACACAGGAGGCCATTGAAAAGTATGCTAACACAAGTATACAGGTGTTCTTCCTGAAATTTCTGAAGTTTGTACTGGTGAGAAAATATGATATTCCCATTGCCATAATTATTAGCAATAATAGTAGCCAAACAGGCAAATTTGTTGTGCTGAATTTTTCTTTAAAAAATGTCACTATTACGACTGTTGGGATGAGGACTACGAAAGTAGTTAGAATTGCTGAAAGATCGGTCGAATACGTTACCATAAATAATACCAAAAACAACATTAGGCAGCCCAGAAGTACGAATACAGGGGCGATATAACTGACTTCAGTAGATGATTGGATGTTTTCAAGCTGTTTATCCAATCTGTTTAGTCTTTCGATTGATCTGTCTGCCTGATCGGTAGACAAAAGGCTGTCAGCTAAAAGATCTGCCTGTATTGTGTTTGATGAAGCGTACTTATAAATTGATGGATTGGGGGCATGATAATAATAAAATGTAAAAGGTGGCATTTCGTTGCCTAAGCTATCTTTAAGAGTTATTTTTCTCAGTATCACATCCCGTTTATAAAGCTCAGGGACTATAATAGATTCTTTGAAGTTTTTATAGTAGATCAGAAAAAAACCAGCTGGTTTGGAAGTTTTTTTGTTTACATAACCCATTTTAGCCTTGATTATGTGCCGTTTTTCATCAATAGAATATGAGCTAACGCCCATTCCAACGTTCTGGAGTATTTTTACCGCCATCTGCAGATCTGAAAGCTTTTCTCTCGAGGTGGTTCTAAAACTATGTTGGGCATCTGAATGTTCACTAGCAAAATTCGAGAGCGAATCGAATGCTTTCTCAAATGATTTGTCATAGAAACTCTGGGTTGTGTCCAGATATATTTTATGGTATGAAATCCTATCTCGGAAAGGCTTTACTTGCAGGGCAGGAATTTTAGGATCAATCAGCGTTTTTATGCATCGTTGTCTTAAAATATTGAATGGAATAAACTCTGAAATGATGATCAAAAGAACCGCAACGTAAAAAATAGAGAACATCTTGAAAAAGAAAAATCTTCCTGTAATTCCATTTGACTTGCGATAGGACATAAGGGATTGGAATATTCCCCATAGTAAAAACGAAAGAGCACCCAGAATCGAAAAATACAGTAAAAATGCATCAATGTCATGAAAGGCTTCAATGCCAACAGGTAAGAAATAAGCCAATAAAAGATTTATAGCTGTAACCCATGTTAGATTGAATATTAATTTGTGAAGCCCACTTGCCCAAAGTAAAGGGTGATTCAAAAGCAGGTATTTGTCTAGTATCTGAAGATATCTAGCTGGTATATTGGCGTTTTTTTTCATTCTCAAAAAATATCCTTGAAGAGTTGCTAATGTCCCTGAAATGTCTAACTGGTATGTTTGCTGCTATTATTGTTGAGAGCAGTAGATTTGCTGAAACTTTATTATTCGTCTGTATGATCTTCTCGGAAAGTTCTTCTTTTAGTTCGATTATATCAGTGCTAAGTGGCAACAATGCATTTCGAAGTGTAAGTATGCTGCAATCTGCCTCTAGAAGGAAACTAAAACTGTTGGTTGTCATAAAGATATCGGTCACCTTTCCATTATATTTTGCTTCGCCATTTTCTAGATATATCAGGTTATCGGAGATATTTTCTATTTCATATAGATGTTGGGAAGAAAGTACGATCGAAATTGGCGTCCGTAATGAATTTGTCAGGTTCCTCAAGTCGTTCAACAGAAGCTTTTGTGCCTTAATATCAATATTGGCCAAAGGTTCGTCCATTATCAATAGTTTCGGAGACCAGACGAGTTGGCGTGCGAGTTCAAACCTGAGTTTATAGCCGCTTGATAGAATTGTCGCCGGAGAGTTTTCATATTTATTCAGACCCATTCGTGCAATGATGTAGCTAACAGCTTTTTCGTTGGCAGTTGATCTGATACCCTTCATGGCCGCCATAAACTGAAGGTCTTTTTTTATTGAAAGATGGATTGACACTTCAGGCAGTACCGGTGAAATATAGGCGATCTGTTCTTTTAATTTTTTCCAGTTATGGTTGTTGCTGAGTTCGGGGTAAGTTGCCTCTCCGGATGTTATTCCTCGATTTCCTGCAATGATGCCTAAAAGAGTGGACTTGCCGTTGCCGTTTTTTCCTACGATGCTAGTGATTTCTCCGAGCCGGAGTTCGAAAGAAATCGGTTTTATCGAGAAATTGCTGACTGACGTGGTTATATTTTCTGCCTTAAATACAGCGCTATAGCTTTTTTTTGTATTGAACGTGTGTTGTATTGAAGGATTGGGCTGTGTTTTTTTAGCTCCATGCTGTAATGCTAGCGCCTCGATAATAGAGAACGCCTCTGCTTGGAGCTCTTTCAGCTCTTTCTCATTAAGCAGTAGACCCTGAGCGTCTCTCAAGAAATCAGTTAGCTGCGACCCAAGGAAAAGTGCTCTGAAACTCAATTGGGGATCCAACGCATAATCATCGACGAAGCGGTAAAAGCCGTCGTATGCAGCAGTGAAATCTGTTTCCAATTCAGTTTTCCACGATGCCAAATCTTGTGTGAATTGATCTTCAGTTTTCATTTTGTACCGATTTGCTGTTTTCAATGATCACTTTTACCGTATTCATAATATCTCTATAAACTGCTTTTTTATTTTCGGTATATTCACTTTTTGATATGTTCTCTTTAGCGAGTTCATTACATTCTGAGGCAAGTAGGATGCTCTCAAGCAGAAGATCATCGCTCCTGTCATGTTCACGTACGAAGTCCAAGAAAATGTTGCCAAGGTTTACAAAATTATTGGCCACCATTTCTTTGATAATTACGTTGCGCTGCGCTTCAATGTCGTACCTTGCTTCTTCATATCCAAAATTCTGGAAGAGTTCCATGTCAGCCAGATCACCTTGCCCCTGCATAGGGCTGAGGATTTCAGGTCGGATAGCTTGCCCAGGATTTTTTTCTTTTATAAACGAATATGTAAGGTGCTGCAGCTGCCGGAGCGAAAGAAATTTTTCACTGATCATTGGATCGCCGTTTTTGAGTGCCAATTCAAAGCCTTCAGTGAACATAGTGACATTGCGTTCTGATACGATTAATGCCGGCAAGTCTTTTGATGTGGCGCAGAATATTGCTACCCCTTTTGCCGGAAATGAATCTTTTAACTGGATAGCAGGTCCCTGATCAGCTGCTGACATAAAACCCATTCCTGCGGCTCCAGAAAAGCAACAGTCCAAGATTGCAAATGTTCTTATACTATTTGCATGCCTCGAAATGGTGTTTCCTAGGGTATTGATGGTTAGGCTAGATATACCTGGATTGTCATCACGAGTGTTCTTAAGGGCAAGATAAAATGCGTTTTCCCCTGGCGTAAAGCTTCCATGGCCAACATAGTAAATAAAAAGATCCTGAATTCCGTCGGAAACCATTTTCTTTACAAAAGCGACTATTGAACTGTCCTGATCATCTGCAGAGCGTTCTGAGTCAAAGAGATCAAGGATATTGACCGGAGCTATTCTTAATAAATCTTGGAAATAGGAAATGATCCTGCTTTTGGCTTCCGTAAAGGCTGTACTCGCATTAAAACCTGACTTGAGGAAAGTTTCTGCTCCGATGAATACCACCGCCGTTGTATTGGGGTTTAAAGACACTGTTTTTTATTTGGTAGAATCCAGTATTTCTTTAATTTCTTTACTGCTAAGGTTTTTACCTATGATGTCCCCATTTTTTCTGATGGTAATTTTACGGCTCTGTTTTTTTAGTAGCCACGCAGAAAGCCCTTTCGAGATTTCAACTATTGCCTTTGATCCGAGGATAATGGTGAGGACGGTTCCCATGTCCTGGGTGTTCCTTTCTTCTTTATTTATTTCTGTTTCCAGGTCTATATTGTACCTAAGGTAAGCCTGAAGTTCTGTTGCCAATTGCCCCGCTTCAGCTAGGGTTACATTGTCAAAAGTAACAGTAAGTTTTTCTTCCATTTGAGAGATTGATTAGATTTGGCCTTGGCGGCCCTATCTGCAAATTTAATAAAATAGTTGTTTAAAAAAAGCCTGTGATACCTAAGACTAAGAGAAACATTGTTATTCCATCTCATTTAGCTATCCATATCTTTTTAGAGCTGACGTGGTTCTCTTTCTTTTTTACCACTTGCACCGAGTTTAAATGTGGTTTAATTAAATTCCTTTCATATAATTTTCTTTTCAAAATAGCCCCCTATGGCTTTGCTATTTTTTATTACAATTGAAGTTTAATTGTTTCAAATGCCAAAAACCGATGTAATCAAAGAAGATGATTTGAATATAAAAGCTATCTAAATGATGCTTAAAGGTTGTTTTGACTTAAAGTCTACTGAATTGAATAAAGTAAGCAAGGGAATTAATTGTTCAACTGTAGTACCTACAAGTGCCTTTTAATTACAAAAACATTTAACTGTCTCATTTTTAGTTTGTTATTTTTAGAATCAAGTAGTAGATCTATAACTCTCTCTTTCCAGGGTGTCCGATTTATTGTACTTAACATCTGGAAGAAGCTCCATTCGTCGATTTAGGATATTGAATCTCATTAGAAGTATTTCCAGACCTAAGAACAGCGGTTCCCCATACATCAATTTTGCTCTTTGTAAGCGTTAAACCATCTGCGGTAGTGTCTGAATGTAGGATGGATTAACCGGGATTTACTGAGGAACAAACCATGATATTCAATAAAATCATTTTATTGAATATCATGAAGCTGAATGAGTTATTGTCCGGAATGGCCTGATTTTATTTCCTCTTCTTTTCTTAAACTTTCTTTGTGAATAGCATTGAAAACTTCAGTTACAAAATCCGGCGATAAATCATGCTTTTTACCCGCTGCTATATTTTTATCCAGCACCTGCTGAAAACGTGCGGCCTGTAGGGGCGGGATGTGGTTCTTTGCTTTATAAATTCCTATTTCTTTCACTACAAGTTCGCGCTGCCCCAATAATTCAATGAGTTGCTGATCTAAGGAATCTATTTTCTTTCTATTACTTTCCAATGGGTTCATGGTAGAGGATGGAGAAGTTGATTGTGCAAACAGGCGGTCGCTACCAATGATGAGTAAGGTAACGAGTAAAAATTTTTGAAGTTTCATAACCCATTAACGTCAATTGAAACGTAATTGATATTAAAAGTTTCATTATTATTTATAGAAAGCTGATTAATGATGTATTTTAATATTAAATAAAGAATGGGTTTACAATGATTTAATGTTAACAATGATTTTCATTTGTGAAGCCGCCTATATCAATAGTATATTCCTCAGTACATTATTTATTTCCAGATTAAAAGATCTAGGCTCTATTAAATATTTCAATGGATAAGGCGAATAATTAACGTTGAGCAAATTGAACTATTCATGCTGAGCAATATTCAATTAGAAACAAAGATTATATCCTAATCATTATCATATTGTTATTGGTGTGCTTTTACCCATTTCTGTTTACAATAAATTAGTTCTATTTTTACTCATCAATGGACCAGGACTATGCTACGTATGATGACGACAAGTTACTCTCGCTATTAATAGATCGGGATAACAGGGCTTTTTCAGAAATTTATAACAGATACTGGCCATTATTGTACAAACATGCGCTGCGGATGCTCAAAGGAGGGAACGAGAGTGAAGATGTAGTTCAGGAGGTATTTACGAAGTTATGGCAGAAAGCACCTCAATTGCCAGCTGATACTTCAATTGGGGCATATCTTTATGTTTCCACCAGAAATGCAATTTTGAATTTTTTTAGTAAAAATCAAGTGCATCATGCTTATTTAACCGATCTAGGTCAATTTTTGGATCAGGCGCAGGAAATCACCGATCATCTCATTAGAGAACGTATTTTAACCAAACTAATTGAAGAGGAAATTGAAAAACTGCCTCCACGAATGCGCGAGGTTTTCGAGCTAAAACGAAAACAAAATCTTTCCTATAAAGAAATTGCTGGCATTATGGATATTTCTGAGCTTACCGTTAAAACGCAAATGAACAAAGCTATTTCTACATTGCGAACCAAATTTGGTAGTCATTTACCCTCTTTCTTTATCTCATTATAGCGCTGTTTTCAATAAATTAATAAAAAAGTAACTTTTTTTTAATATTGAATACAACATTGCCTTGAGCTAGCTGTCATACTATTATACTACCTATAATAAACATGAACAAACAAACTATAAGTGGATTTATCAGAGATTATCTTGATAATAAACTTACAGCAAAACAAAATGCCCGGCTTGAAACCTGGTATTTGTTAAAAGCTGAAGAAAATAAATCTGTTGATCCACCACCAATAGAATATGAAAAGTTACAAGCCAAAATCTGGGCCAAAATTCTTTCCGATGTTTCACAAACAGCACCAGAATTGCCTAAGGTTCAAAAGTTAAACCCTTCATATAAAAGAATAATTTCAATAGGAATTGCCGCAAGCATATTATTGATAGCTGGAATAGGTTACCTGATGCTTAAGAATAACAGTACCACTCATGATCGGTTTGTTATTGCAAAAAAATATGACCTGCCTGCTGGTACTGATAAGGCAATATTAACTCTATCTAATGGTAGGGTAATTGATTTAAATAAGGATGCTGTTGGCAAAATTGCAACCGAAGCTGGAATTGAAATTACAAAATCCTCAGAGGGAACTTTGGTTTATAAGGCTTTAAATACAAAAGGTAAAAGTGTTGGGTTTAATACCATTACTACACCTATAGGCGGACAATATACTATTATACTGCCTGATGGGTCAAAAGTTTGGTTAAATTCAGGATCATCTTTAAAATATCCAACAACTTTTGCAGCAAATGGAAGAAACGTAGTCTTAACTGGGGAAGGATATTTTGAAGTTGCGCATATAGAAGGAGCTAAAGGGAGAGTGCCTTTCTCCGTATCAGTGATTAAAAACAATGCTCAATCAGAAAAGGTGCAGGTACTGGGCACGCATTTCAATATTAATGCCTATGCCGATGAGCCTTTTATTAAAACAACTTTACTTAAAGGAAGCGTAAGCGTTGCTTTAAATGATAATAAAACGACATTGCTCAAACCAGGTCAATTGGCAAAGCTGAGTAATCAAAACATACAGGTACAAGAGGCAGATACTGAAATGGCAGTTGCCTGGAAAAATGGAGAATTTGTATTTAGGGAAGATTTACGCAGCGCTATGAGAAAGGTAGCACGATGGTATGATGTAGAAATAGTTTATGAAGGAACTGCACCAGAAAATTTAATGCTGGGCGGTTGGATGTCCAGAGGCACAAATATTTCAGAAGTGCTCAACCATATTCAGTTAACAGGAAAAGTACACTTTAAACTTGAAGGAAGGAGGGTAATCGTTTCTAAATAAATTAAAAACGATTCCAAAAAAAACCAGAAGTGCTTGGCGGCACCCCTGGATAATTGGTAGTCGACAATAATTAATCAACTAATAATCGCATAAGGTCCTGATTTCGAAGCCCGGGCCGAATGCAATAACCAAACAAACAAATGTATAAAAATTTTACTTCACTCGGATTGCTTAACCGGCAGTTCCGAAAACTGCTACTCGTTATGCGACTAACTGCTGCGATTCTTCTTTTAACGTTGATGCAAATCAGTGCATCAACAATGGCACAAAAAGTTTCCATTGTTGAAAAAAATGTGCCATTGGAACGCGTGCTGAAAGAGATACGTAAACAGAGTGGTTACGACATTATTTATGACCTCAATATTATTCTGGATGCTAAACCTGTTTCCATTAATGTAAATCAGGTTAGTGTATTCGAGGCTATCCAAAAATCATTAAATAACCAGGCCCTTTCTTTTTCGCTGGATGGTAAAACCATTGTAATTAAAGAAAAAAGTGTAACTGATAAGCTGGTTGATATTGTAAAGGCCATTGATGTAAAGGTTTCGGTAAGGGATTCGTCAGGCAGGCCACTTCCGGGAGCCAATGTGTACAACAAAACAATCAATAAGATGTACACTACCGACAAAAACGGAGACTTAGTGATTAATGATGTGCCTGCCAATGGTTATGTGCTGCAAATTAATTATATGGGCTTTAAGGGCGAGGAGATTTTCGTTGACCGGAAAACGATTACTTATTACATCACCCTCAGACAGTCTTCAGCTGCCCTGGAAGAAGTATCAGTGGTTTCAAACGGCTATCAAAAAATAAGCAAGGAACGTGCCGCAGGTGCTTATGCGGTTATTACCGGTAAAGAACTTGCAGCTAACCCCGCTGTAAACATTCTGGAACGACTGGAAGGGCAGGTAGCGGGCGTGAAGTTCGATATCAAAGGCAACGCCGTTCAGATTCGCGGCGTAAATAATTATGCAGGTGGTAGTGGCCTCCCGCTTATTGTAGTGGACGGATTTCCTTTAATGAATTCCAGTGATCTAGCAACCCTAACCAAACAGGTGGCCGGCAATACTTTTGGTAATTCAATTATCAGCAACATCAATATGGCAGATATTGAGCAGATTACTTTCCTTAAAGATGCTTCAGCTTCATCTATATGGGGTTCAAGAGCAGCAAATGGTGTAATTGTAATTGAAACTAAGAAAGGAAAAAAAATTGCCCCTTCATTGAACGTTGGTTATGTTTTCGGTATTTCAAAAAATCCATCCATTGCCGATTTACATTGGATGACCAGCGCGCAATACATTGATTTAGAGCAAGAGATGGTAGATAAAGGGCTACTTGTAGACCCTGCTTCTGTAGATCCAAGCAATGCCATCTACACCCCCAACAATAGTGAAGCAACGGAATGGATGTTCAGGGTTAAACGGGGTACAGCGACTGTGGCACAGCGCGATGCCGCATTGGCCGAAATTGCATCAAGAGATGGTATGAAACAGATTGAAGATAAATTATTGCAAAATGCAGTTAACCATCAGTACAATCTTTCTTATTCAGGGGGATCGGAATCGAGTACCTACTACATATCAGGAAACTATACTAAAGATGTACCGGTTTTTAAAAGCAATTATGGTGAAAATGCTTTTGTAAATGCGAATACCTCAACCGATCTTTTTAACAAAAAAATAACCCTGAGGACTTTAATTAATTATCAGTACTCTAAATCGCAATACAATGCAGCTGCGACAAATGCGCTATCAGTAAGCACTACAGCATTACGCCCTTATGATTTATTGCAGGATGCAAATGGTAATAGTATCGGCAGAAATATTATCATTCCCGATGCTTTAGCAAATAAAATGGTTGGCCAGGGTTATTTGCCATTTACTTACAATACATTAGATGAGTTAAATTATTCAAATTCAATTACAAAAAATAATGTATTAAGATTGAGTGCCGGACTTAACGGAAAGATTGCTAAATGGTTAAATGCAGACGTTTCGATAATCAACCAACGCCAGTTTGGTAGCTTGTACACACTTGACGATTTAAATAGTTATGCAGGCAGGATACTCGTAAATACCTATACTGTACTTAATAACAATGGTCGCGCATCAAATACGGTTAATTACGGCGGGCGCTACATTACCTATGGTAGTACGTCATCAGAAAATACAATCAGAGGTCAGTTAAATTCTGACTTTAATATTGGTGGTAAGCATCAGTTTAATATTATTGCCGGAACTGAACTCCGGGAAACCTTCTCAGAAAATACTTCTGAAACCAGATATGGATTTGATGCGGACACCCGTACAATTGCAACCATTAACCCTACCCAACAGTACCCAACCATGTATGGCTATACTCAATCCTTTGGTGTGAATTTAAGTGGCCTGCCTAGTGCTCGTAGAAGGTATTTATCTTATTACGGTAACGCCTCATACAGCTATCAGGAAAAATATTTTGTTACTGGTAGTTTAAGGTTTGACGATGCCACGGCATTGGGGCTTGACAGGCGCAAAAGAGCCATACCGTTTTGGTCGGTTGGTTTGAGGTGGAATGCAAACAAAGAAGAATTTTTACAGAATACAGAATGGCTGAATACACTTAGCTTTCGTGCAACTTTAGGTACAGCTGGTGTAGCGCCTCAGGCTGGTACAAATGTGCCGCTGATAAGCATAACAGGGAGTGATCCCAGAACCAGCCAGCCGATAGCCAATATCGATAATCCGGCTAATTCTGATCTGGGTTGGGAAACCACAAAAATGGTCAACCTGGGAATTGATTTTGGATTTTTTAAAGGCAGATTAAATGGAACCTTTGATGTGTATGGCAAAAGAACAAGAGGTATTTTAGCACCCTTTGCCTTCAACCCAACTTACGGATGGTCGAGTCTCTCTTTCAATAGTGGAACGTTAAGTGGCGGTGGTTATGAATTTACTTTAAACGGTGAAATTATCAGGGCTGGAAAGTTCAGTTGGAAATCCATATTGAATTTTGGTTATAATACCAATAAGGTTAATGATCAACGATTTGCCAATAACGCAAGTAGTATAGCAGGAACACCGGCAACGATTGAGGGAATGCCTTTGGGGGCGACCTATGTTTATCGTTTTGCAGGGCTTGACAACAAAGGGCAATCTCAGATCTATGATCGCAATAACAACATCATCAGCAATACAACCAACCTTACCAATGCATTTACGAAAGATGATTTAGTTTATGCGGGCAGACGGTATGCACCTTATACGGCAGGTTTCAATCACAACTTCAGCTATGGTCAGTTAGAGTTAGGTGTAAGATTTGTAGGTTATTTTGGCCATGTTTTCTTAAAAAATGCCGTGACCAATTATCCAACAAGTACAGATTTTGCCTACAATGGCGTTTTAGGCAGACAGGGAGAACTGGCTAATCGCTGGAGAAAACCAGGTGATGAAGCAAATCCCGATGTTATCCCCGGGATAACAGGCGTGAACTTTAACAGCATTAACCGCTACCGTTTTTCAGATGCATTGGTTCGAAATGCAGATAACATCCGCTTACAACAGGTTTCTCTTTCTTATATCGTTCCGCAGCGCTTCCTGCCCCGCAACTTTGTGAAATCTTTGTCACTATCGGCAAACGTGCGAAACATGGGAATTGTTTGGCGCGCTAACAAGGACGGTATTGATCCTGAATTTATCAATACAGGGAATTTTGGTAGTACAACGCCTACGCCAAGTTATGTTTTTGGAATTAACGCAACGCTATAATCAACATGAAAAATAGATATTCAATTATATTGTTTGCCTTAGCAATTACTTTGGCAAGCTGCAGAAAATATGTGGAGATTGATCCGCTTTCAACCAGGACACTAAAATATACTTCGGATTTTAGGAATACGATGAACAATAATGCTGTTCTGGAAGGGACTTATTCTTATCCGATTTTGTCAGGTGATGACATAGAGATCACTGATGCGACCAGGCAAAATACACTTGGGGATATTTTGGGCAATGTGTACACCTGGGCGCCAAAATATACGTCAGAAAGCCAAAGCGACGCCGATTGGGATAAACTATATAAAACTATTTACGTATGCAACCAGGTTTTGGACGGCGTTCTGACTTCTCAGAATGGAACGGAAGCAGAGAAGCAGCGGATTTATGCAGAGGCTTTGGTACATCGGGCTTATACCTATCTGGTGCTGGTGAATATGTACGGCAAACAATATAATGCGGCCACTGCATCAAGCGATCTGGGCGTTCCGCTGCTGACCACACCAAATCTATTTACTAAACTCAACAGAGCCTCTGTTGCCGATGTGTATAAGCAGATATTAGGTGATTTAAGAACATCAATAAGTCGTTTGCCTTCGGTTGCAGAGTATAATGTACGCCCTGCGAAAGTATCAGCCTATGCCATATTCGCCAAGACCTATTTAAATATGCGTGATTTTAACAATGCAGCCTTATATGCGGATAGCACCCTGGCCTTGCAAAATGGCTTACTCGACTTAAAAACCTACGAAAATGCGTCTGGAACTATTCCAGTTAGACTATTAAATCCGGAAATTATTTTTTCTAAAATCGCAAATGTTGCTTACCCTGCTACTTCCCTAAGTAGTGATTTACTTACTTCTTTGGGAACAACAGATTTACGCTATAAGTTATTCTCAGATGTGGGTAGTCGGTTTCCACGCCAGTTTAGCGCTTCTTTTACCGGAAGGGCATCTACCAAATACATGATCAATGAATTTAACATCCTCAGTAACGGCCCTACTGTACCTGAGATGATGCTAATTAAAGCAGAATGTTTAGCCAGGGCTGGAAAAACTGCAGATGCGATGAGTTTGGTCAATAACTTAAGAATTAAGCGCTTTACAATGGCCAATTATGTTCCGTTAACAGCTGCAAGTGCCAGTGACGCACTGCGTATAGTTGTTGAAGAGAAAAGACGGGAGTTTTTTGGAACAGGTATGCGCTGGTTTGACCAGAAACGTCTGAATCTGGACAACGATTTCGCCATAACAAAGAATCGCAGTTTCAAAGGTATTAATTATACTTTACAACCCAACAGCAACCTTTACTTATATCCTATTGGAGATAAATACATTCTTTTGAACCCCGAATTGCAACAAAATCCTAGATAGAAAATCAATCCATGAAAAAACATTTTTTTAGAAAATGTATGCTACTGCTTTGCCCGTTTTTCGGGCAGCAGTTAGCTGCACAAACGGTAACCTGGCAGCCCGAAATACTAAAGCAAAACCAGAAAATCAGCTTTCAATACCAGCCGAAAGGTGGCGACCTTGAATTTAGTGACGGGCCTAAAGCACTCGCGGCAGTATACAGCGGTAGCAAATGGAGCACTGTCCCGGTTCAGCTAGCAAAAAAGAACGAAATGTGGACTGGGAGTTATCAGCTTCCGGATCATGCGGTATTAGTCGCTTTAAAATTTTATCAGGGTGATGACCTTCAGAATCCTGAAGCGATCGACAATCAGAATGGTAAAGGTTATTACCACCAGGTTGTGGATACTAAGGGAAAAATAGTTCCGGGTAGCTACCTGGCAGAGGCCAGTTTCAAGGCAGGTGCAACCGGCGATTGGACAATGAACAGCTTTGTTAGTCCTTCCAAAGATCAAAAGATGATTGATTCTTTGTTGCAAAAGGAAGAAAAGCTTTCTAAGCGTATCCCAAGAACACTTTTATTCAATTATCTGGATATTAAGCAGCTCACCATGCCCGCTTCTGATTTCAGCGTATTGGCTGATAATCTGTTGAAAAGCGAACTAAAAAATGGGAATCTTAACGAACAGTTTTTGGCGCAGGCACAACGCTATTACGAAAAGTTAAAAAATGAAAGTGGTTCAGCAGCAGTGAAATCACTTATTTTTAAAGATTACCCTAAAAGCAGCACGGCCAGGTTTTTAGCCTTCAGAAAATATACAGAGGGAAAATACGGAAAGGATTTCGAAACAGGTGCTGAAGATTTTCTGAAGGCTTTTCCATATATGGAATGGAAGAAATCACCGGACAGCCAGGAATTTGTTTACTATACAATATACAGAAATTTAGCAACACAATACTTTGAAGACGGGCAAAATGAAAAATTTTTAGGACTCTTTAAGGATATTGATTTTAAAACTGCAAACGAAATCTACCGCTGGAATATAACGCGTAATCAAATGTCCATGTCAGGTAAAGCCGATTATAAATTACTTTATGAGTTAAGCAAAAAGATTATTCCTTACCTGTTGGAACGCCAGCGTGATCAGTCTTATCTAACCGACTTCGGTAGGGATGCGGTAAAAGCACAGGAAAACGCCGATAAGCAAATGGATGATCGTTTATTTACTCATGTTGCGTTAGCCGTCAACCAAAAAGATTTCGCCGCAGCAAAAAACTTTTTTCAGTACCTATCTAAAGAGGGCACTTATGGTAACGCCGATATGAATGCCATGCATCTTCGTGTATTGAGCGAACTGAAAGATGACCAGGCCATTAAACCCTTGCTTGAAAACAGCGTAGCAGCCAATGCGGTTACTCCTGAAATGTTTGCCAAATTAAAGGAAGTATATAAAAGCGAACACCAGGGCCAGGAAAAAGGCTATGAGCAGTATCTTGCTGGTTTAATGCCATCTAACAAGAAAAATGAAATGCGGGCACATGTAATGTCGAACATGGTTAATTATCCGCTCACGCCATTTAGTTTAGAAAATGCCGACGGCAAAATGGTTAATTCTAAAGATTGGGCCGACAAGATTGTGGTGATCGACTTCTGGGCAACCTGGTGCAGACCATGCATTGAAGCTTTCCCTGGTATGCAACTTCTGGTTGACCAGTATGCTAAAGACCCACAAATTGGCATTTACATGATCGGCACGATGCAATCTGGCGATTACAAGGCTAAATCTGTAAACTACGTAAAAAGTCAGGGCTTTCGTTTCAACCTTTTGCATGATGCTATTAGTTCAACAGGAGAGCAAGATCAGGTATTTAAGAGCCTTTTACCACTGTTTAAACAGTCATCTATCCCACGCAAAATCATAGTTAAAAACGGCGTAGTGCGCTACAGCTCAGAAGGATATTCCGGTAGTCCGAGTCAGTTAAGCAATGAATTATCTACCGCGATTGAAATATTAAGAGCAGAGAAATGATGATAAGAAAAACGATAATTACCGCCCTTTTTTCCTTTTGGATAGGGCTTACTGTTCAGGCACAGATGAATCCGAAGATTAAGTTGCAGGATGCACTTAAACTTATTCAGGATAATTATGTAGATCCGGTAAATGATGAGCAGGTTGTAGATGCAGCTATTAAAGCCATGTTAAGCAGCCTCGATCCGCATTCCAGTTACATCAGTCGCGAAGAGATTGAAGCCATGAATGAGCAAATGACCGGCAGTTTTGCGGGTATCGGCATCTCATTTGCAATGGTGGCTGATAGTACCTTTATAACGGGTATCAATCCTGACGGGCCGGCAGCAAGAGCAGGTTTGCAGGTAGGCGACCGGATTAGTACGGTTGACGGAGCCTCTATTTTTGGTAAAGGTTTAAGAAACCAGGATGTGATGCGAATGCTGCGGGGCGAAAAAGGGAAGGCTGTTAAGTTAGGCATTATGCGCAAGTTGCAAACCACACCGCTCGAATTTAATGTAATGAGGGAACAGATCGCTGATCTCTCCATCAATACCAGTTACATGGTCAGCAAAAATGTAGGTTACATTTCGTTAGCTATTTTCAGCCAGTCAACCAGAAGGGAAATGGATGCAGCACTAAAGAAGTTGAAAGCTTTAGGCATGACCAAATTAATTCTTGATTTACAATCTAATGGTGGTGGACTTGTTGAAGCTGCTATTGGTGTGGCAGATGAATTCCTTCCGAAGGAGAAACTGGTTTTCTATTCGGTAACTAACTCCGGTGTAAAAGATAATTATATGACTGGTGGTTTTGGCCAGTTTATGACGGGCGATCTGGTGGTCTTGATTGATGAGTCAACGGCTTCATCAAGCGAAATATTAACAGGCGCTTTACAGGATTGGGACAGGGCTGTGGTCATTGGCAGAAGAAGCTTTGGTAAAGGCATCATGCAAAAAGGTCTTGAATTGAGCGATGGTTCAGTAATCAAATTGACAGCAGCACGTTACTATACGCCATCTGGCAGATCGATTCAAAAACCCTATACTAAAGGTAAAACGGATTACTTTGAAGATTTTAACCGGCGCATGGCTTCTGGTGAACTTACAGAAGGAGGACATGTGAACTTTCCGGATTCTTTAAAACACACAACCCTCCTGAATAAAAGAACTGTTTATGGTGGAGGCGGGATTATGCCAGATAAGTTCATACCAATCGATACGGCAATTTACAGCGCATGGTTAAATAAATTGATGAACAGCGGACGGGTAACCCAGGCGGCTTTCAATTATGTACAACAAAACCGAAAAAGCTTAACCGATAAATATGCGGACTTTGATGCTTTTGATCATTCCTTCAACGTAGATGAGCAAATGATTGATCAGATCATGACCAGCGCGATTAAGCAGGGTCTTAAACTGCCACCGGTAACGGATAAGGTAGCGAGAAAAACTATTGCTGTAGAATTAAAGGCAGAAATGGCCGATATGCTCTATTTAGGTAAAGGTTATGCACTTCGCGTTCGAAATGAAGCGAGTACCGCTTTTAGTACAGCATTGGACATCCTGAATAACCAAAAAAATTATAATCAATTCCTGGAAGGTAAACCTTCTAAAAATACAACCGCTCCAACCAAAATCACGAAAAAATAATCTATAAACCATGAAAAAAACATTATTGGCAGCAACATTAGTGATAAGTGCTTTTGTTGCCTCTGCACAAACAGGCTATGTGATCAAAGGACAGATAGGCAAACTGGGCAAACCCGCAAAAGCCTTTCTCTTAACTAAACTGGAAGGGAAGGAAAAACTAGATTCAGTAGAACTGGTTAACGGGGCTTTCACATTTAAAGGTTCAGTTCCATCACCAATGGAGGCTACGCTTCGCCTGAAACACGACAAATCTATTGATACACCCGGACGACGGATTAAAATTGATGGCATGGCGATCATCCTTGGAAACGAGAATATCACCATTACCGGGAAAGATTCCATTAAAACCGCTACAATCAAAGGTTCCACTTTAACTGATGAAAGCAACAGAGTGGATGCCATTTTAGGTCCTATTTATGGAAAACTGAAAGCCCTGGAAAAAGAATTTGCTGATCAGCCAGAAGCCAAAAAACAGGATAAAACCTATATTATGGACCTGGAAAAAAGAGCGAAAGTGATAGAGAAGGAGATTTTTGATGCCAAAATTAATTATGTAAATCAAAATCCTTCAAAGTATATGTCCTTAATGGCGCTTAATTCAACCTTAGGCCCTGGTTTCGATGCTATAGAGATGGAGAAAATCTTCGCCAATATTTCTCCGGAACTTAGAAATTCTTATTTCGGAAAGCAAGTTGCTGAGCGTATTGCTCACTTTAAAAAAACACAGGAAGGCGTAGACGCGCAGGATTTCTCTCAACCTGATGTAGACGGTAAAATGGTTAAACTTTCTGATTACAAAGGAAAATATGTGCTGGTCGACTTCTGGGCATCATGGTGTGCACCATGCCGAAGAGAAAATCCAAACCTTGTGAAGGTTTACGAACAATATAAATCAAAAGGATTCGAAATCTTAGGCGTATCAATGGATAAGGCTGCTGATAAAGCAAAATGGCTTAAAGCCATTGCTGACGATAAACTGACCTGGAAACAGGTTGCAGATTTAAAAGGTTGGGAAAACGATGCCGCGGCTAAATATGATGTTAAAGCTATCCCAATGAATTTTTTAATCGATCCAAGCGGTAAAATTATCGCTAAAGAGCTTAGAGGTGCAGCCTTAGAAGCGAAAATCAAAGAAATATTTGACGGACGCGCTAAGTAAAACATCTTGATAGGTTAATGATGACTAATGCAGGTTGATGGATGTCGCCTGCATTTTTTGTATCATTTACTGTGGGCATATCAATTGACTACAGGATTAAAGTAATGCCGTAGCAAGATACCTAACCAGATCAAATCCATAAGGATAGTATGGCAACTATCAACGCTGCAGTCATGATTACGCTTCCTAATTTTAAAAATGTCCAGGCACTTACTGCTTGCCCCTCCCGTCTTAAAGCCACCAGCCATAGTATAGTAGCCAATGAGCCTGTTATGGAGAGGTTGGGGCCGAGGTCTATGCCAATCAGTACCGCGCTTTTAACCATATCTGGTGTATGTGTACTTTGCAGCACATTTCCTGCAATTAAACCGGCCGGCAAATTATTCATTAAATTGCAGGCTACAGCAGTCACAGTACCACTAAGCCACACAGCTGCCGTCTCAGATCGTGCTATCGCATCATTTAACATTGCACTTAAATGTTGGGTCATTCCTGTTTTATTTAACGCTTCTACTACAACGAATAAACCTGCTACCAACGGAAGTACTGCCCAGGATATCCCTTTAATAACATTGACCGGATTTTTTCTTGCCCTGGCCAATACAATTGCGCTGGTGGTGATGCCAGTGATCAATGTGGGCAATCCAAGTTGAATATTCCAGGCAGAAGCAGCCAGTAAAACAGCAGCAGTACCACAGATCCCAATTAAAGCCGTCTTACCGCCTGTGCTTAATTCAGGTAAACTAATGTCAGTTCTGATTTTCTGTTTAAAACACTCGCGCTGAGAGAATCGGAGCATAAAGTAAGTAACGATAATGGCGCATATAGAGGGGATCAGGTACAAACCAAGCCAGTGCATTAAAGATGGCATGTGTTTGCCATAAATGACCAGATTTGCAGGATTTGAAATGGGAAGCATAAAAGAAGCTGCATTAGCAATAAAAGCACAGATCAATAAATAAGGCAGTGGTTTTTCTACTTTAGCTGCTTTAACTGCAGCGGCCACAGCTGGCGTTAGCACAACCGCTGTCGCATCATTGGAAAGAAATGTGGTTACAATAACACCAACAAGGTAGATCAGCAAAAACAACTTTCCTGAAGATCCATTAGCCCTTAAAGTGGCATGAGCAGCCAGCCAATCGAACAGTTTTTCCTCCCGGGCTGTTTCTGCCAGCAACATCATGCCCGTCAGGAATAAATAAACATCTAAACCTTTTGCTACCCCATAAAAGGCATCAGAGGGGCTAATCAGCTGAAATAATAATAATAAGGCAGCGCCACTTATGGCATACACCGCTTCTGTAACTTTAAAAGGCCTGATGATCACACCTGCTATTGCCAGGAAGGAAATGATCCAGATTAAGATGTTAGTCATATTTTTTTATAGCGCTAAAGATATTGGTTTTGCATTACGGTTAGGGCCAGGTTGCGTATCTATAATTCCATTTTTTTTGGCTAGGTGCCGAGTCATTTATTACTATATTATTCTAATGAGAATTAATATAGGTTAGCAAGCATCCTTAATTGTTTTTGCAAATATGATCCATAATAGGATGGAACCAATGGCGAACGCACCAAGGATGATAAAGGTAGTATTATAACCTATTCCCTGCGCTATCCAGCCTCCAATTGCCGGACTAAATGAAGCACCTAGCCCCTGTATGGTCATCACTGCACCCTGTCCGATATTTACGCGTCCAGTGCCATTCAATATATGAGCAACCAATCCGGGAACGGCAACGCTTTGCAGACCTGCTCCAATTCCGTCTAAAATTTGTACAGGATAGATTCCTATGTGACTGTGCATATAAGCGGCAAATAAACCACGGATGGGTAACGACAGAAAAGATATGAATAACACGAGCCAATAGCCTTTTTTATCTGCCATCTTTATGGCTAATAATGAGGTGCCTATCATAACCAGTTGCGCGATAATAATTGTCATAGCCACAAACATAGAAGCATTACCGTGACCATTAGCGGCAGCTGCGAGACCATAAAGTGGCAGCATAGCACCGTTTCCCAAATGAAAAAATGCCAATGCGCCTGCAAGTACTAATAATGCTTTACACTGAAATAATACTTTAAATCCACTTGCTTTCTCGTTTTTATCTCCCTCTTTCATACCTCTTGCCACATGATCATCAATGGATTTAGCAGGAATCAATAACACTGAAATAATAGACAGTACGCCAAAAAAAGCAGCCAGAAGAAATATTGCCGTTATGCCGAATTTATAACCCAGGTAACCAGAAAGCGCAGAACCGACCACATTGCCTGCATGATTAAATGCCTGGTTATACCCGTTTTGCTTGTTAAACCCTTTTTGCTTCACTATACCGAGTGTGATTCCGATTATAGCCGGACCGATAGCCGATCCGGCAATAGCTGTTGCCACCTGCGAAATGCTAACCAGCCAGAACTCCTGGGTGAATAAGATTATCGCCGATGCCAATATGGTGAAGATGGCTGAGATAACCACATAAAACCGCTTCCTTTTGGTGGCATCGATTAGTGCACCCGCCGGAATAGTCATAATCATTCCGGCAACTCCGCCTATGGTCATGACTGAACCAATCAGTCCGCTTTTCCAGCCATGTGCTAAAAGGAATATTCCTAAAAATGGCCCGATTCCAGCCTGGAGATCAGCCATGAAAAAATTAAGAGATTGTAATGGCCAAATTACCCTCTTATCTGTTGCACCTGTTGACACTTGTTTGCTCATACGGTTTCCTTAACATCTTGGGCATTCATTATGTTTAAACCCTTAACAGGAATAATTTAAGATAATCTATTGTAATTCAGTGTATTGTGTTTTTTGTTTGATGAGATTAATTTTTCTTCATATTAAAAAGTGGTGCAAGATCACGTTTTAGATCAATACTGAGCACTATGTGTTAATTGGCAAGTCTACTATTGCTTCAAAGGAAAAGTTGCTGCTTTCCATGTGGAAATTTCCATGATGTAATTGCGTGATCTCATTAACCAGCCAAAGACCAATGCCTGCACCATTTGAGTCTATAGCCTCTCTATGGAAGGCATTTTGGAGATTTTCAGTCGGGAAACTTTCTTCGTTAATCGTATTTTTAAAGCTTATGGCGATATGATCTTTCAATGTGGATCGCTGAACAGAACAGTGGATGGTGGTATCTGGAGCAGCATATTTAACTGCATTTTCTATGAGGTTCATCAGTAAGATATTCAGTTTATCATCATCGGCAGTTATCAAAAATGTCTCTGCATCTTTATCAAAGTCAATCGTTGAGTTTAATCCTTTTTGTTGCAGAAATGGTTGGAACCTGTGAAATAACCGGAGTATAACCAATGAAAGATCAATTTGTTGCTTATGTAAGGTAATGCCACTACTTTTTAACTGACTTACCAGTAAGAATTCCTGTACCACCTGTTGCAGCCTGTTAATTTCAGCAAGCTGACTTTTCATCAGGTTTGATAGCTCCGGCGCCAATACCGGCTTAGATAGCTGGACTTCTATTTCGGCGCGCATAATGGCCAGCGGTGTCTTTAATTCATGTGAGGCCGAGGCAAAAAAGTTTTGCTGCTGCTGTAACGATTCATCGATCCTCACTAACATCATATTTATGGTTTCCGTTAATTCCTGCAATTCATCATTCGTTTTCTTAACCGGAATTACATCCCTGAGTTTATGCGCATTGATAAGCTTTGCGGCTTTAATGATACGTTGCACCGGCTGTAATAAATAAAACGATAAAATATAGGCGATCAAACCTGCAAGCAAAACACTCAACAGGCTACAGGCAAAAAGCAGTAAGAGCAGGTATTGTAAATTATTATTTAATTGGTCTGCACTGCGTACGAGCATCAATTCGGCGGGGTTATCTTCATTACTGCTGATTACGTAGGCAACCCTCATTCCCAGGGTATCGGTTACGCCCGTCTTTGTAGGTGTGCGGATATTTTTAATGATCCCCGGCGACTGAAAAACTGTTATGGGCTTTCCTGCTGAATGGTATAATACCCGAATTGAGGTATTGTTATCAGGCAAAGGAATAATTGCCGGTAATACTTCGGTTTTATCCAAAAGTGTTTGGGCCCTGGCTATTAAATAGGCATCATTATCGGATATCATCAGCATCCTGATCTTCCGGTAACAGTAGAGGTTGAAGGAGAAACTCAACAAAATAAAGATCAGGCTGAATGCTGCCGTTATTTTTAATTTGATACCGAACTGAAGCTTTCCTGTCATTTAGCCTTGTTTTACGTCGCCTTTCAGTACATAACCCCGCCCAACAACCGTGTGGATCAATTCTTCATCATAACCTCTATCCATTTTTTTTCGAAGCTGGTAAAGGTGTACTTCTATTACATTGCTGCCGGGATCGAAGTTTATGTCCCATACTTTTTCGAGAATCTGTGATTTTGTTACTACGTTGTTCTGATTGGCGAGCAGGAACTCCAGTAAGGCAAATTCACGATTACTCAGTATCACTGGTTTACCAGCCCGGCTAACTTCTCTTGTCAGCAGGTCTACCTTAAGATCCGAAACCTGCAATTTGAGTGAACCCTGTGCTAAAGACCGGCGTTGTACAGAGCGTACCCTGGCTAACAGTTCATCAAGCTCAAATGGCTTTTTAAGGTAATCAATAGCGCCATGGTCAAGCCCGTTTATCACATGCTCTGTATCGTTTAATGCACTTATTATAATCACCTGCGTTTGGTTGTTAAAACTGCGCAGGTTTTTTAAAACTTCCAAACCATTAAGCGTAGGTAACATCATATCCAATAGTATAAGATCATAATTACCAACCATAGCCGTTTCCAAGCCTTTATTACCATCGGCAACCTGATCACAGATGTGACCGGCCTGCGTAAGGGCGTCAGCAATAAATCCTGCTAACTTTAACTCATCTTCTATTAATAATATTTTCATCTTACCAGGAATGTTTTGTTATCTATCGTAATGCTAAGCACAATATATACTTTATCATGATTTATATTAATAAAGCCCTGGTCATCCTGACGCCTCACCGCTACAAGATGAAATATGTCGCTTTCTTTGATGAGGTGTGCGATATCATCTACCAGCCCCGGCTTAAAGTGAAATAAAAGGTTATTCTTTCTCAGGGCCACAATACCACCATATTGATCTGTAATCAAAACAGGTTTCTCCAGTTTAAATTTTTCTGATTGCTGATTTGGAACATCCGGAGGCGGGGGTAAATCCCCGAGAGTCTGACTAATGCCCGTTCTATTATTCTTAATGGCTATTAATTGGTAACCAACTGCTTCATCGCTCGGGTTTAAACCATAAGTTACCGTAACCAATTCTCGTTTGGTACCAATCCTGGTTACCCATGCTGCTGTATGTGGTCGAAAATCAATAGTGATTGAACCAGCCTTTTCGGTTTTCAGTTCCAATGCATTGATATCTAAATGAGGATTGTTTTTATACCTGGTAACGATTCCGGTAATTATCCGTTGTTTTTGCAGGCGTTCCATCGGTGGCCTGTCAAGTTGTATTGGAGCTTTCGGTAATAAAGGCACAGGAGGTTTTATTAATAACCAGATAATAACCAATAGTAAAATAATGATCACGACCAGCAGGGGGCGGTAATTTTTCATCTTTAATGGCTCTACGTCATTATCTTGCTCCATTTTCATACAATCTGCAAAATACCATTATATTTTATCAGTTAACAGCGAAGCAGCCAATTAGTTCATACGCGTCAACAATTAATTTAAGATTGGGAGAGCGAAATAGCTCCCCCAATCTAACTAGATTATCTTAACAGATAAGTCTGTCCATTAATCTCGATGGTTTCCGGGTGAATGATGGTTGGGGCACCGCTTTCTAACGCTACACCTGATGGTGGTGTGTCTTTAAGGCCGGTTACCTTTACTTTATCTCCAGCTTTTAGTAAAGATTGTAACTGTTCAATTGCAGGTGGAGGTAAATCTATCTGGATCTTATTATCCAGATTAAGCCCGCGGATTGCACCTCCCTGGTCACGCTTAAAATCACTGATTTTTCCTGTAAAGGTTCCAGGCTGTGCATTAACCGGAACAATAGGTACAGTTGGCGGGGTATCTACTATTTGCGTTCCATCAACCAGCAAACTTGCCATTTGGAATACATTTACACCATCTGGTCCATTATCTGTAAAGCCTTTTACAGTTACCGATTTACCCTTAGCTGCTACACTCATCAATTGTTTACCTAGTTGTTCAGGAAATCTGACCGTGATTACCTGATTGCCATTTTGCAAGGTGAAACTATTATAGATATACCTGTCATTCGTTTGGTAGGCAATAACCTTTCCGTTCAGCGAAGTTAAAACTTTTAAAGCACCGCCTTCCAAACCGCCTCTGTTTCGTTCAGGGCGAGGAAGCATTTCTCCAGGGCCTCCGGCCGGTGGTGCAGGAGGGGTATCATTTGGGCGTACCTGCGCTAGTGTTACTATACTCATCAGCGCGAAACAAGCAGTTATTGCTGTTTTTTTGATTTGACTTTTCATATGCTCTCTTTTTTTGATTTTCAATAATTTTATGATTCAAAACTACGCTTGCGATCTGAAGAGGGTATGAAAAGCGAATTAAATTTAATTCATTTGATTGTTTGATTATCCTCACAGTTTTAAAATGCGATCGTTGTCCTGAGGGGTAACTTATTTTATAAAAATCAATATGAGTGACGTTTAATTGATTTCTTTTGCCCTAAGGCGCGGTCTTGCCTCGGCTCGCCGCCGCCGAAGGGCTCTTTCTTTTTGGCATCAAAAAGTAACAAAAAATGCCGGCTGAAAATTTATTCATTTGTTGTTTATAACTTTCAACTGCATTCATGAGGGCTTCGCCGTTTTCTTTTGAAGCCAGTTGTACGGCTAAAACAGTGCAGCCCGAAAAATTTGTTAGGCCGGATTTAAGTAGAACGGGGATACCGTGCTATGGCCTAGCTGAGTGGGAATACGAAAGCAATTAAAATTCTGATTAATAACGATTTGTTAAATAACGTCAATTGTAGCTGTAGCGAAGCGGAAAACTATGAGTAAACCGAGCCTTAAGCGAGCTCACCGAAGGTAATTTATTTCAGGGCTTAATAGTAGACCCAAAACGTTAAGTTCTTTAGGAACCCAAACTTCGGAAGAACTGTATCGTTGTCAGATGGAAACATCTGACAACACGAATAATCTTAATCAAAATGACCTCAATATTTTGTTTTGCAAATGATTGTTAAACTTCATGTTAAATTAAAAAGTTTAACATGAAGTTTGATGGCTGTTTTCTTAACATTCCAATGCTTTTCCTTCCTGAATTTAACAATTCAGTATTTTTTACATCATAAATTCCTAACCAACCAAGCTCATCTTTGTAGCAAATTAGTCATTGGGTTTTGGCCAAATGAGTTGCCGTTCTGGCTAATGCAAACAAACTATAAAATATCATTCATGAAAAAAATTTACAAACTGATTTACTTTACTGAAGTACGCAGGCTGCAGGGTTTATTAATTATGCTAATGCTTTTCTCCATAAACGTAATGGCGCAAAATACCCGGAGCATCAGCGGTAGAGTTGTTGATGAAACAAACCAGCCGATTCCTGGTGTAACAGTAAGAATAAAAGGTTCAACAGGCGGAACTTCTACAAATCCTGATGGAAACTATACTATATCGGTAAAATCATCAAACGTTTTAGTTTTTTCCATGTTGGGTAGCATATCAAAGGAAGTGCCTGTTGACAATCAAATGCGGATTAACGTAACGCTTATGCCAGACAATCAGACATTGAAAGATGTTGTGGTAATCGGTTATGGTACAGCGAATAAAAAAGATGTAACCGGTTCAGTAACCTCCATTAAGTCTGAAGAGTTTAATCAGGGCGTAATGGTAAATCCCGCCCAGTTACTTCAAGGAAAGGTTGCCGGTTTAAATGTAACCAAAAGTGGCGATCCAAATGCTAAGCCATCAATTACCCTTCGTGGACCTTCTTCATTTAGAGAAGGTGCAGCACAAGAGCCTTTTTATGTTATCGATGGTGTTCCGGGAGCATCAATTGATTTATTGGCCCCTGCCGATATTGAAAGTATAGATATCTTAAAGGATGCATCCTCAACGGCAATTTATGGTTCGCGGGCATCAAATGGAGTAATTATGGTTACTACAAAAAGATCTAAAAATGGACAGGCACGTCTTTCATACAATGGTTATGCTGCGGTAGAAAAGGTTTCTAAGAAATATGACATGTTATCCGCGCCGGAGTTAAGGCAGTACCTCGCCGATAATAAACAGACTTTAAACCCGATTGATGACGATGGTTCTGATACAAATTGGCAATCGTTATTGGAGAGAACAGGTTTTTCACAGAATCATAATGTTTCTTTCGGCGGTTCTGGTCAGGCATCAGATTACGGAGCAAGCGTAAACTACCTGGATAATAAAGGAATATTAAAAAATACTTCTTTAAAACGAACTATTGTAAGGGCATATATCAACCAGAAATTTTTTAACGACAGGTTAAAACTTGGCTTAACGGTTACCAATAGCAATTCAAAAAGCTCGGATATTTATCAATCTCAGGCATTACCAAATATGCTGTTCTATTTACCAACGGTTAGTCCTTTTAACACTGATGGTACTTACAAAGAAAACTATAACCGTACCGGAAGCGGAACGAGAAATCCTTTATCAATTGTAGATAATAATGTTATCAACAACCTGAATAATAAAACATTGATTAATGGAATGGCGCAGGTGAATATTCTTGATGGCCTGAAGTTCACAGCCAGTGCTTCTTCGCAAAGGGATCAGAATAATTACAGCACTTACCTGAACAGCCAATCGGGATTAGCCAGAGGCGTTAACGGACAAGCACAGAAAATTGATATTTTAAACAAAAGTGAGGTATTGGAAGGGTATTTCAATTACGATAAAACCTTTGGCAAACACAGTTTGAAATTACTTGCAGGTTATTCATGGCAGGAAGACAGAACCAACGATGGATTTGGTGTAACCACACAAAATTTCTCAAATGATAATTTAAGCTACAATAATCTATTTCTTTCCAATCCAACCGCACTTTCTCAGATAATTTTTAATAACGCTCCTATTTCTACCATAAGATTTATTTCCTATTATGGAAGGGCGCAATACAATTACAACGAAAAATATTTATTACAGGCCTCTTTAAGACAGGATGGTTCTTCTGCTATTGGGATAAATAATCGCCGTGGTTTATTCCCTGCGGTATCTGCCGGATGGAGAATTATTGGCGAGGATTTTATGAAAGCTGTTCCGGTAGTGAGTGATTTAAAACTACGTGCAGGTTATGGAGTTTCGGGTAATAGTTTAGGTTTTGATGCCTTTTCTGCACTACTGATTTATGGTACGCCTGCCGGAAATAGTAAGTTCTTAAATAATGGCAATATCAGCAATGCAATTGGGCCGGTAAGAAATCCAAATCCGGATTTGAAATGGGAAAGTACAGCAACCACCAATATTGGTTTAGATTTCGGCTTATTTAAAGATAGAATTACAGGTTCAGTTGATTTTTATGTGAAGAAAACTTCTGATTTAATTTATGGAGATTATCAGGTTTCAACCACGCAGTTTTTCCTGCCAACTATTACGGCAAACGTTGGTAAAATCAAAAATACAGGTGTAGAGTTCTCGTTAAACGCAATTGCGGTTAAAACAGATAATTTCAAATGGACAACCTCTCCAAACATTGCACACAATAAAAACGTTGTGGAAACCTTATCAGATGATTTCTATAAGATCTCATTCATTCAAACGGCTCAGTTGGGTGGCAAAGGCCAGTCAGGAAATTACAGTCAGCTGATTCAGCCAGGTTATGCACTGGGTACCTTCAATTTATGGAATTATGCGGGTAAAAATGCGGCTGGTGTAAGTACCTATGTTAATGCCGCCGGACAAACCATTGCTACACAACCCTTAACAACAGATGCTAAAATTGCAGGCGATGCACAACCAAAATTAATTTACGGCTGGGCAAATACCTTCAACTATAAAAATTGGGATTTGAATTTCCTTGTTCGTGGGGTATTGGGGAATAAAATCTTAAATGCAACAATGGCATCATTAAACAATCCGGCTGATGCCAAGCTGCAAAATATTCCAAGATTTACATTAGGCGAATCTTTCAACGATGCGAATGCATACCTGATTTCTGATCGTTTTGTGGAAAGTGGTTCTTACCTGCGCTTAGACAATGCAACAATCGGTTACACCATTAGACCAAAAACACAATCAATTAAAGCCATCAGACTTTATGCTACCGCGAATAATCTTTTCGTAATTACAAACTATAGCGGTATTGATCCTGAGATTAATATGGGTGGTGTAACGCCGGGCATAGACAATAACAATTATTATCCAAAAACAAGAACCTATAGTTTTGGTGTAAGTGCATCATTCTAAAAAATAAGAAAATGAAAAAGTTTATCATCCTGTTTAATATTCTTGCCTGTTTAATGGTTTTCGAATCATGCAGCAAGCTAGATGTCGATGTAGAATCGCAATACGTTAAGGAAAATTTTCCCTATACCACTGCAGATTATACGGCACTTTTTGGCACCATGTATTCTAACTTATCATCACAGTACGGCGTGCCTTATTGGAGAATGCAGGAACTTTCTACCGATGCGGCTATCCTGCCTGCACGTGATGGAAATTTTGATGATGGTGGCCAGTACCGCCAGTTGCATTACCATACCTGGACTATTGATCATCCAAATGTTAGAGATATCTGGCAGTGGGGCTTTGGCGGTATTAACAATTGTAACCGCTTAATTAATCTTACGACCGAATCAGTTGCATCTGATGCTTCAAAAGCTAAAAGCATAGCTGAAATAAAAGCAATGAGGGCCTTGTATTATTACTTTATGATGGATTTATATGGAAATGTACCTATTATAGATACCTTTCCGGTGAGTACGCCTCCTGGAAATCAAACCCGTGAAAAAGTATTCGAATTCATAGAAAAAGAACTTTTAGCTGTAGTTGCTCAATTACCGGTAAAGGATAACACTAACCGGGTTTTGGTTTATGGAAGACCAACACAGGCAATGGTTTATGCCTTATTAGAAAAAATGTATTTAAACGCTGAAGTTTATACCGGTAAACCAAGATATACAGACGCCGTTACCATGGCCGATAACATTTTGAAAAACAGCAATTATAGTCTGGATGCAAAATATAGCGATATTTTCGATGTAAACAACGGCCCGCAGATTAACGAAACCATTTTTGCAATTCCTTATGATCAGCAAATCCCTGGTAATCAGATTACAAGGTTTGGTTTTTACCCTGCTTTAGCAGCGTCTTACGGAATAAATGTTGGTTTCAGTATTTCGATGAGTACCACACCTGAATATTATAACCGCTTCAATTTGACAAACGATATTCGCAACAGCTTCTGGTTAATTGGTAAGCAATATGCACCTGATGCCAACCGTAAACCTGATTTAACCAAACCTGTTTATGTTGCAGGAACAACAACGCAAATTGAGATTACCCCTGACCTTATTTTAAAACCAGGCAAACCAATGGATTTAGGTAATACGGTTGCTGATCAGGCAAAAGGTGTCCGTTCAGTAAAATACTGGCCAGATCCAAATGCCATTCAAGCCACCAGGTTAAACGGAAACGATATGCCGGTTTTACGTCTTGCCGATGTAATGTTAATGAAAGCCGAAGCCATATTAAGAGGGGCAACAGCAACTACCGTTAACAGTGAGTTACAAACGCCTTTAGTTTTAATTAATAAAATAAGAAGCCGTGCCGGTGCAGAAAGCGCAACAACGGTTACTTTGAGTACTTTACTTGATGAACGCGCACGTGAATTTAGCTGGGAGGCCTGGAGAAGAAACGATCTGATCCGTTTCGGACAATTTGAAACAGAATACCCTTTGCCAAATGATGTTTTAAAAATGAATAAGGATCTTACCAGAAGAATATATCCGATCCCGGCAAATGAGCTGAAGCTGAATGCAAATTTAAAACAGAACCCTGGATACTAAAATTAAAAATATGAGACTGATTACCTGTTTTGGTTTATTGCTGGTGCTACCCGCAATTGCTTTAATCACTAAAAAGGATGATTTGCCAATCAATCAAATACAGGTTATCGGCTCGCACAATAGTTATAAGCAAGCCATTAATCCTGCGCTGTTCAACGTTATAAAATTACAGGATTCGGCAGCTGCCAACAGTCTGGATTATGAACATATCCCTATGCCCGAGCAATTGGATATGGGTTTAAGAAATCTCGAAATTGATGTTTATGCTGATGAGAAAGGTGGTAAATACGCCAATCCCAGAGGTTTTGAAGAGGTAAAGGGACAACCTGCATTCGATAAAGACGGGGAAATGAATAAACCTGGATTTAAGGTGTTTCATGTTCCGGATTTAGATTTCAGGTCGTCGGCATTAACTTTTGTAGATGCATTACAGCAATTAAAGAAATGGTCAGATGCTAATCCTGACCACACACCAGTTTTTATCACTTTAGAAGCTAAAGATGACTCGATAAAGCGTAAAGGATTTACGCAGCCTGAGCCTTTTACAAGTAAAACTTTTGATGAACTGGATGCTGTGATTATTCAAAATTTAGGGAAAGAGCATATTTTAAGTCCGGATGATGTGAGAGGCAAATATAAAACTTTGGAAGAGGCTGTGCTGGCCAAGAACTGGCCGAAACTTAGCCAGGCGAAAGGTAAATTCCTTTTCGTTCTGGATGCAAAAGACAGAAAACGCGCTACCTACATTCAAGGTCATCCTTCACTTAAAGGCCGTGTATTATTTGCAAATGCAGAACCGGGAACGCCTGAGGCGGGCTTTATGATTCGAAATAATCCTAAAGATGAGCAAATTCCCGAGCTCGTTAAAAAAGGTTACCTCATCAGAACCAGGGCAGATTCGGATACAAAGCAAGCCAGAAAAAACGATTGGAGCGATTTCGAAGCTGCCTGTAAATCTGGCGCTCAGATTATTACAACAGATTATTACAAAAAGAGCACGCACTTTAAATCAGATTATGCCATCAGTTTTGCCGATGGAAAATACTTTAGAGCGAATCCTTTATTTAAAAAGTAGGAACAGATATGAACAGAAGATCGTTATTAAAAGGAGGCTTATTAACCGGTTTGGGTTTGCCTTTTGTGGGTATGAAAGATGTAATCGCTTCGCCGGTAGTTGGGCGTAAAAAGGCAAAAAACATCATTATGATGGTGAGTGACGGGATGAGTATCGGAACGTTGAATATGGCAGATATCTATTCCAATCGCATATTTGGCAAAAGCAGCAAGTGGTTGGGGCTTTATAGAGATAATAAGGCCGTAAGAGCGCTGATGGATACCGCTTCCGCGAGTTCTTTGGTTACCGATTCTGCTGCGGCAAGTTCATCCTGGGGTGGAGGCATGCGTGTTAGAAACGGATCACTAAACGTTGGCATGAAAGGAGAAAAGCCTCAACCGATTCTTCAAAAGTTTAAAGAAAAAGGTAAAAAGGTAGGTTGTGTAACCACTGTACCGATTACGCATGCAACTCCTGCAGGTTTTTGTATAAATATTGATAACCGCGGCGGTCAGGATATTATTGCAGAAATGTATCTGGGTCTGAAATTCGATGTGATGATGGGTGGTGGGCATAAATACTTCGGTGAGAAAAGGGCAGGTGGGAACCTGATTCCGAAATATTTAACGCAGGGCTACAAAGTTGCAGAAAACAGAACGGAAATGTTAGCCCTGGATAAATCAAAACCTGTATTGGGCTTGTTTGCAGAAGATGGCATGCCTTACGAGGTCGACCGTTTGCACGACCAGGAACTCATAAAATCTACGCCAACACTGGCAGAGATGACCATGAAAGCAATCGAACTGATGAAAGACCATAAAGATGGTTTTGCATTACAGGTTGAAGGCGGTAAAGTGGATTGGGCTGCACATTCGAATGACTTGAGCGGTTTAATTTTCGATCAGCTTGCTTTTGATGAAGCTGTTGGAAAAGCAATAGAATTTGCCGAAAAAGATGGTGAAACCTTAGTAATCATCACCACAGATCATGGCAATTCGAACCCTGGTTTATTTTATGCTGATGAGGCCAACAAAAAGTTCGATAGCCTACAAAACTTCAAATGCAGTAATACCTGGCTTTTGGCTCAGCTTAATCAATCATTTAGCGAACAGAAAATAATTGATCTGATCAAAGAAAATCAAGGTTTTGAAATGAAATCAGAAGATGTAAAATCTTTATTGGTGCACTTTAAGGATATTGTTCCGGGACAGCTTTACAACGAATCGAACCTGCCGTTTTACGAGTACGGCAAAATTTTAGGTAAATATACTGATGTACAATGGGCGGGAATGAACCATACCGGAGATTATGTGGAGTTGACGATGTTCGGTCCGGGATCTGAAAATTTAAAACCTTTTGTTAAAAATTACGAGCTGCATAATTTCATGCTTAAAGCTGCAGAAATGCCTGAAGCATTTTTAGTAAAAGCTTGATCTTAATTACACAGCAAACAAATACAGGAGGCTGTATCAAAAGTGAAATCTAGCAGTTAAGGCCAGAATTTTATTTCGTTTTCCGTCATTCTCGCGCAGGCGGGAATCTTAAAGCGCGCTGCAATAGCATTAGGATTCCCAATTAAATTGGGAACGACGACGTATCAAAATATAATTTGCTTAGTGAGCCAGCGTAAATCTTTTGATACAGCCTCTTTTTTAATTCTATCTTTAAACCAGATTATGACTATTCAATCAAAATATTTTCGTTTTTTAATTTGCCTTATTTTAATGCTCAATGTTGGCTATCTCCAGGCTCAGGAAACTGCTAATCCTCCGGCAATAATAAACACATCCGGAGTTTGGTTAAAGGGCGATTTGCATGTGCATTCGAGGCATAGTACAGAATCATCTAACAATTCGATTTCGAAAATTATTAATTTTTCAAAGTCAGTTGGTATGGATTATCTGGCCATAACCGACCATGATAATCATGTTAATGGCGATGTTGCGCACCATACCTGGGCCGATCCGGAATTTAAATCAGATTCGCTGCTTTTATTATATGGTGCCGAATGGACAACAACCAGGGGGCATGGAAATGTATTTTCTGATAAGCCGTATGACCATCAACGTCTTTATGATATTAGAGATGCCCGTGACGTCAACATCGGGAAAGTTAAGAAATCATTAGGGATCCATTTGTCGGCAAATCATCCTAGTGGAAAAGATAATTTTGGCTTTTCGTACGATTTGGTTAAATCTATCGAGGTTTGGAATTCGGCTGTTTGGCCGAAGAATGCCAACGCAATAATGATTTGGGATGACATGCTTTCTTCGGGCAGGATGATGACAGGCAGAGGTGGAAGCGATACCCATCACGGTGTGCCTACTGCAGCTGAAAAACCCAGTGCAAATACATATCAGGCGGAATTTAATTATGTAGGTACACCAACAACCTGGGTTTTTGCAAAACAACGTAGCCTTACCGCAATTATAGATGCTTTAGATCATGGAAAAGCTGCTGTAAGTTCCAATCCTTTCGCGCCAAGAGTTGAGTTTTATGCTGATTATAAATGTAATGGTAAGTTTGAAATGATGATGGGCGATAATGCAATTTCAAAGGGTAAACCAATAAAGTTTCAGGTGCAATTGATTGGCAATAAATTACCCAAAGAGCAATATACTGTTACCGTAATCAAGAATGGAGCAAAGCTGAACAGCTTTCATGTTAGCGGTGAAGTTCCTGCTTTTCAATTTACCGATACACCAGATTTAAAGGGCCGCACCTATTACCGTGTTACAGTAGAAGGTAAAAATACTGATTACCCACAAGTACCAAAGTCTGCCGGGTTAAGCGAAAAAATGGTGGCGCTATCCAATCCGATTTACTTTAATTTTGATCCTAAATTTTAATTATAGCCAGGACTGTATCATAAATTGTAATTCACTTGGAATTTGTCACATTGAGCCTGTCGAAACGCCTTTTAAGGCATTTAAAACAGGTCCTTCGACAAGCTCTACCATAGGCAGAATCTATCAGTACGGCCGTCGTTCCCGCGCAGGCGGGAATCTTAAAGCGCTTGCATTACGATTCCCAATCAAGTTGGGAATGACGATTCCTCTCAGCCTATAATTCGCTAAAAAATCTGTCATTTTAAGCAATTAATTATCCCTCAGGATTGCAATTCTATATTTATAACACAGCCTCCATTTTTTTTATAATCAGAATTATAGATTAGATTTTTATAATCATCAAAGCAAAATGCTATAAATATCAGCATTTTAATATATCGCCAGGTCTGGCATTATGTTCGTAGTTTTGGATTCAATTTTTTTTATAATTTTACTGGCTATGAGCAACCAACATAATCATACTGATGAAGAACTGATCGTAATGTTGAGGGAGAACGAAGTGGTTGCTTTCAAGAAAATTTATACTAAGTATTGGTATGATTTATATTTAATTACCAATAAAAGATTAAGGTCTAAAGAAGCTTCAGAAGAGATTATCCAGAATTTCTTCACAACATTCTGGATCAATCGTGAAAAAATAAAAATCACAGGGTCTTTAAAGGCTTATCTCCATTCGGCTATCCGCTATTCAATTATAGATTATCTGGCTAAGGAAGCTACCCGGAACAATTACCTCGAACTGCTTTCATTTAGTTATCAGGAGGCTACGAATACCACTGAAGAAACCATATTTATAAAAGAGTTGGAAAACGGAATCAACGGAGTGATTTCGAAGTTACCTGCAAAATGCAGAAAAGTATTTGAACTCAGCAGGAAGGAGCACAAATCTAATAAGGAGATTGCCGAATTACTGGGGTTGTCTGAAAAGACGGTAGAAAATCATATTACCAATGCGTTAAAGCACTTTAGGGTACATTATAAGGTGATTTTGATTGCTTCTGGTTTTTCCTGGTTACTCCGTTAAATACAGTCGCCCGTACATCCGGGATGCATTTTAATTTTTTTTTATTTTTTTTTGGGGGCTAGGGGCAGGTCATCCGACTATACTATTAACGAACCAAATATAACTACGTATCAACATGGGCAGATCAATAGCCGTTTCCCTACTTAAAAAATATCTTTCTGGTGATTGTACTGTTAGTGAGATAAAAGAAGTAGATCAATGGTTTGATAGTATGGATGAGGTACCTGAAGATCTTGCAGGCCTTTCTGATGACCAGCGTAAGTTCGTGGAAGATAAAATTTTTGAACGCATTCTGTTCAATATCGAAGCTAAAAGTCAGCAAAAGATCATATCAGTTCCTAAAAAATCAATACGTTTAAGTACAGTATTTTGGGCGGCAGCATCAGTTGTTGTGGTTCTGGGTGCGGTGCTGACCTGGAGATATAGTTCGCAGCTGCACCTGCAAAATCAAACTGCGAAATTACATCAATCCATTCATTTAAAACCAGGTGGTAACAGGGCGGTTCTGACATTAGACGATGGATCATCAGTGGTATTAACCGAAGCCAAAATAGGTGCACTGGCCGACCAGCAAAATGTTAGTGTAGTAAAAACAGCTGAAGGCGAACTCAGCTATAAAATGCATACCGGATCTGCATCTTCAAAAATAAGCTTTAATAAGATTGCTACGCCGCTTGGCGGAAAATATAGCGTGGTTTTGCCTGACGGAAGTAAAGCCTGGTTAAATGCGAAATCAAGCTTACGGTTCCCAACTGCTTTTACGGGCGCTGAAAGAGTTGTACAGATGACAGGCGAAGTATATTTCGAAGTGGCCAAGAATTCTAAACAACCCTTTAAGGTACAATCGGGTGGAACAGAAATTAGGGTACTGGGTACGCATTTTAATGTAATGGCTTATGGCGATGAGGCCGGGCAGAAAACAACGTTAATTGAAGGCAGCATCCATTTATCATCTGGTAAATTTTCACAGCTATTGAAGCCCGGACAACAAGCCCTGGTAGATCCTTTTGGCATAAGCGTGAATAACAATTGCGATCTGGAAGCTGTAATGGCCTGGAGAAACGATCTTTTCATCTTTAAGGATATGGAGATCAAAGAAATTGCCAGGCAGTTGGTTCGATGGTATGATATTCAGGTTGTATTTAGAGGAACACCTTCCAAAATATCTTATACCGGAACAATATCTAAAGATGTAGAACTTTCAGAGTTGTTAAATATGCTTCAATTCACAGGATTAAAATATGAATTGAACGGACGCGTGCTAACTATAATTGATTAAAGAGATTTAATCGGCAGAAAATAAATTTTAACCAAATAAATATTCAAACATGAGAAACTACTACAATACTGTATAATGTAAAGGCGTAACCATGCTTTTTAAGAAAAAACCGGATAGTGTTCGCAGCACATCCGGTTATTGTAAAGGTTACTTACAATCCGATTTAGACAACATTATAATTTAACCAAAACTCCATAAAGATATGAATTTATTTTTTAGGATCAGGCAGGTATTGCGCCGTGATTCTTACCAAATCTTGTTAACAATGAGACTCGTAGTGCTTTTTTTTACGCTTACCCTTATGCAGGTTAGTGCTAGCAGCTTCAGTCAGAATCTAACGCTTAAACAGAATAATTCTGACATTATTTCCATCTTAAAGCAAATCGAAAAACAGAGTGGTTACCACTTGCTTTTCAGGCGTGCTGATATAGATGATAAATATAAAATAAACCTTAACGTAACCGATATGCCTATTGAGCAGGTAATGGGCGTAGTTTTGAAAAATACCAACCTTGACTTCAAAATCATAAAGAAAACAATTATTCTTAAAAAGAATGCCTATTCGCCATTTACAACTATCTCCGTTCTGGATATAGAGGTTTCTGGTACTGTGAGTGATGAAAAGGGAGTAACGCTTCCCGGGGTAGCCGTTAATGTGAAGGGGACGAAACAATCAACCATGACAGATATCAATGGTAAATACAAGATTTCGCTGCCTGCCGGATCAACCACTCTCGTATTTTCTTTTGTTGGGATGGAACCCCAGGAGATTAGTCCGGGCAATAGTCGCGTACTGAATGTGGTACTTAAGGCACAGACTACATCACTTTCTGATGTAGTGGTAATTGGTTACGGAGATCAAAAACGTACCGATCTTAATGGATCTATTTCGTCTGTAAAAGCTGCCGATATTGCCAATGTGCCTCAAGTCAGTATCGATCAGATGCTGCAAGGCAGGGCTTCAGGACTTACCATTACGCAAAACTCTGGTGCACCCGGTAGCAATACATCTGTACGCGTACGTGGAGTAACCTCTTTAAGCGGTAGTAATGAGCCTTTATATGTGATAGATGGTGTGCCAATTTCAGGCGATGCAGGCAATCAGAGTACCAGCGGAAGATCTCCTTTACAGGCTTCATCTTCTAATGCCAATTCGCAGACTACCGTAAGTCCGTTGTCATTGATTAATCCAAATGACATTGAGTCGATTGATGTACTAAAAGATGCATCTGCAACAGCAATATACGGAAACCGGGCTTCAAACGGGGTAATTATCATCACTACCAAAAGGGGGAGGAATGGTAATTCTTCGATAAATTATGATGGTTATTACGGTTTCCAGCGTGTGGCAAGGTATCTGGATGTAATGAATCTTCGCCAGTATGCAGCACTTCAAAACTCATTGGGTGATATTTACGGTACCGGAAGAAGAGTTGAGTTTGCAGATCCTTCAGTATTGGGAGAGGGTACCAACTGGCAAAAGGAAATATTTACAACTGCACCACAGCAGAGTCATCAGGTAGCTGTTTCTGGCGGTAAAGAAGGATTAAACTACTACATTTCTGGTGGATACCTTGGACAGGATGGTACAGTTATCGGTTCGGATTTTCGACGCTATAGTCTTCGGATAAATGCTGATGCACAAGTGAAGGAATGGTTTAAACTTGGAATTACCTTAACCGGAAGCCGGTCTGCAGAAAATGTAGTGACCAGTGATAATAATGGGGTCATTTACAATGCTTTACTGCAGGCTCCTGATTTAGCTGTAACTAACCTTGATGGTTCGTATACTGGTCCTTCTGTATTTGACCCACTTGCTGCCGCTGCTGCATTAAATCCGGTGGCCCAGGCCCAGCAAATCAAAAATAAATTGAACAGAAGTAACATTAATACCAATATTTATAATGAAATTAAGTTTATCAAATCATTATCCCTGAGATCAGAACTTGGAGGTGATTTTAATTTCTCCGATAATAATGTTTTTACGCCAAGCTATTCATGGGGCCGTTTTACTAATCCTACTGCATCTTTGAAGGAAAGGTATCAGCAAAGTACCTTTTTGATCTGGAAAGAATATTTTAATTATAACCAGACTTTTGGTCAAAAGCATAACATTAGTGCAATTCTGGGTTACGAGGTTCAACAGTCAAACTGGAGAGGGATTGAGGGAACACGTCAGGGGTTTTATAGTAACGACGTGCAATCGTTGAATTTAGGCCAGGCCATAACGGCTACAAATGATGAATATATTGGTACGCAACGCCAGGAATCAATTTATGCGCGTGCCATTTATACCTATAACTCCCGATATAACCTTACTTCTACAATCAGAAGAGACAAGACTTCTAAGTTTGCCGAAGGTTCTCAGTCAGGTTATTTCCCATCATTTGCTGCTTCATGGAAATTGTCTGAAGAACCATTTATGCAGGGGATTAATAAGGTAGTAAGTGGGCTTAAGATCCGTTTGGGTTACGGACAGGTGGGTAACCAGGATGTTCCCAATTATTTATACAGTTCTTTGTTAAGGTCTTCACAAACAGGTTTAGGTACAGGTTTTCTTGCCGGACGGATTGATAACAAATTATTGAAATGGCAAACCTCTATCCAATACAATGCTGGAGTTGATATGCGCTTTTTAAACGGTAAGATCAGTACGAGTATAGATGTTTATAAGAAAACATCAAAAGACTTCTTGTTTCAGCTTACCCTTCCTGCCTATTTGGTAGGTGGTCCTGATTATTTAGGAGGTATTAACCCACCGTATGTAAATCTTGGAAAGATTGAAAACGTAGGCTTTGATTTGAACATTAACTCGCACAATATTGATAAGACAAATTTTAAGTGGAATACAAGTGTGGTTCTTTCGCATTATAATAATGAGGTTAAAGAGCTTGGTAATGGCCTTACCGAACTCTTCGGAACAGTAACCAATGCTTATCTGCAATCTCCGGTTACCCGTACAGTAGTGGGCGGATCTGTAGGTGAATTTTATGGTTATAAAGTAAAGGGAATATTTAAAACAGCAGCGCAACTTCAATCCGCTCCGGTACAATTCGGGCGTACTATTGCCAATAACAGTAGTAGCACATGGCTGGGCGATGTGCAATATGAAGATGTAAATGGCGATGGCGTAATCAATGAGAAAGACCGTACAGCGATCGGAAATCCAAATCCTAAATTCACGTATGGCATTACCAATACTTTTAGTTATAAAGCTTTTGATTTTACCTTATTCCTGAACGGATCTTACGGTTCAAAAATTATGAATTTGTTAAACAATACCATGGGTAACCTGGCGGCTGTATATCAAAACCAATATGCAGCATATAGTAATTTCTGGTCACCACAAAATCCGGATTCTAATATTCCTGCACCTAAAATCGGTATTGATAATCCCAACCTGTTTGTATCTGACCGTTATGTGGAAAGTGGATCTTTTTTACGCATCCAGAACGTGAGTCTTGGTTATAGGGTACCTGCTTCGTGGATTAGAAAATTTAAATTCTCTAATTTAAAAGTTTACTCAAGTGTACAAAACCTTTACACATTTACAAAATATAAGGGCTACGATCCGGAAATCGGAGCGATGAATCAGAGTGCCATTTTAAATAATATCGACCTGGGAAGATATCCAATTGCCAGGACCATCACTTTTGGAATAAATGCACAATTTTAGTGACCTACAATTATTTAAACAAAATGAAATCATATTTAATATACAGCTTTATTTTTATGGCCATTGTTAGCACTGGCTGTAAAAAAGACTTTTTTAATATTCCTCCACAAGATGCACTTAGTGCTGATAATTTTTATCAAAACACCGAACAGGTTCAGGCCAGTACCATTGCCTTGTACAACTCTCCGTGGTTTGATTGGAATGCCAAAGCTTCCTGGTGTATTTCTGAATTATTAAGTGGCAATGCACACACTTATTCTCCGGATGTTATCAATTTTGGAAATTTTTCTGTAACAGGAGATAATACCCAATTGGCATCTGCCTGGAATTCTCTATACAGTGTAGTTGCCCAGTCTAATGCGTTAATTAATAACCTGAAAGCAAAAGTACCAGCAAGCGTGCCGGCACCTATAGTGAATAATGCAATTGGCGAAGCCAGATTTATGCGGGCTATGGCCTATTTTTATTTGGTAAGAACATGGGGAAACGTGCCGATTATCGAAAATAGCCTGGATCATGTAAGCAATTATCAGATTAATACCAATCCGGTAACTGATGTTTATAAGTTCATTATAAATGATCTCAAGTTTGCTGAAGAGAATTGTGATAAAATGATCAGAACAGGTTCTGTTTCTCAGGGTAAAGTATCCAGCGGATCAGCATCTGCATTATTATCTAAGGTTTATTTATACATGCGTGATTATTCGAATGCCCGGATAAAAGCAGAACAGGTGATCAATAGTGGCGAATTTAAATTGTATGGAGTAGATATTTCCGGCAAGACTTACGCCGACTTGTTTAAAACTGCCAATAATAATAACGAAGAGAGTATTGCCGCTATTCAATGGTTGGGTGGATCTTCGTATGGCCACGGTAATGCACTACAATCTTTTCTTGCATATAACTCTGAAATTACGGGTACAGGAGACGGTTACGGAAGCGTTACGCCTTCTATCGATTTGCTTACCGCTTTCGAGGCAGGCGATTTAAGGAAAAAGCCAACGGTAATGACGCAGGGAGATGTTTATCCTGAGATTAACCAGGCCAAAGGTGGCTACACTTTACCTGCCGGAGCGGTAGCTCAAGGCATGCCAGCTTTTATTAAAAAATATGTAGTAGGAACACCTGCAGATAATGGCGGTAAAGGTGCATCATTTTCAGCTGGTAATAATACTTACCTGATGCGTTATGCTGATGTATTGTTAATCGAAGCAGAGGCAGTTCTTGCAGGTGCTGACCGTACTGCTGATGATGCGGCGTTGATACCTTTTAACAAAATCAGAAAAAGAGCCGGACTCATTCCTAAAACCTCCATCACTATTCTGGATATTTACCAGGAACGTCGCATGGAATTTGTATTTGAGGCTGATTATTGGTTTGATTTGGGCCGCTTAGATGGTTTTAATGTTACCTCGCATCCTAAAGCAATTGCAATTATTGCCAATCAGGAAAGAGGAATTTACAGCAACACCACACCTGTTGTAATCTGGGGGCAAAAATATACCCCAACTGATGCAAATTTTCGTTTGCCTTATCCTACAACAGAAACCATTCTAAATCCCAAATTATTATTGGCTCCGGTGCCTTACAATTTTAAATAAGCTATTATGAAAACGTTATATAAAAATACTATAGCCCTTTATCTGATTGGCATCTGCTGCATGCTGATTTTTGCTACCTCCTGCAAAAAAGACAAAGAAGGACAGGGCGCACCAAGCATTACTAGGATTCGTACGTTGGTAAGGCCTGGAGATAGTAACCTTACCCCGCTTGATTCAACAGTTACTTCCGGCGATGTTGGTGTTACTTATGTTATAGAAGGGGTAAATTTGAAATCGACCAATAAAGTCGATTTCAATGGGACATCAGCTGATCTTAATACCGCTCTTTTCAGTGATAACAGCATTGTGGTGACGATTCCGGCAACCGCTACCTGGATCAATCAAACAGGAAAATTAACACTAAGCAATTCTTTCGGTACCACTTCCTTTAATTTTAATATTAAACAACCTGCTCCGGCAATTACTGATTTGAGTCAGTTTGCTGGTAATCCCGGCGATGTAATTACCATTACCGGCTTGCGTTTTGATCAGGTATCAAGCGTTAAGTTCGGTACAACAGAAGCTAAGGTAATCTCTTCAAGCAGCACTGAACTGAAGGTAACTGTTCCAACGGGTGCGCTGGGTGCCGTAAGTGTTACTACTCCGGGAGGCACCGGTACTGGTCCATACGTATCCTACGATGGCGTTGTGGTTCCAATATTACTCCCATTTGGATTTAGTCATTTATTTTATGATGATGGAATAACAGCTGGTTACGATTTCAACTTCGGAGGTGCTAATGCAGACGTGAATAATACCGAGATGGTAAAACGTGGCACCCATTCAATCAAACTTACCTATACTGGAAATTACGCAGGATATGCAGTAGGCAGTAATAACCCTGTTGATCTAAGTGACAAAACCTATGTTAAGTTTTCTATTTATGGCACAGCGGGTACTGAAGGTAAAGTGGTAAAGGTTGCATTAGATGATTTTGACAACCGTAATGTAAGTGTTGTACTGCATGCCGGCAAGTGGACAAATTATGTGGTTCCATTGGATCGTTTCCAGAATGCCAGTCATCCGGGCAAACCTGCAAGTCTAAGTTGGATCGGGTTTCAAGAATTGAGTGGCAACGCACCGGAAACGATTTATCTGGATGATATTGGTGTTTACTAGTTTAATTATAGGAAATATTTCAATTTAATGAGGTTGTATCATAAATAAGTTGCTATTTTTTCGTCTAAAAATTTAAGGAAATAGCTCCCTTAAGTTATCGTCATTTCGAGCGGAGTGCAACGCAGCCGAGAAATCTGCTTGGATAGATCTCTCCATTTCGCTGCGCTTCAGTCGAGATGACGATTCTTTTTATTTGAAATCTGTCAATAGTAAGGGGATACAACCTCTTCCAGATTTATAATTTTAAAATAATTGATTAATGAAAGTGATAAAATATATTTTTGTCGGCATGATGATGCTGGCAGCCAGTACACATGCTTTTGCACAAAAAAACCTGGTGGTTAATGGTGGCTTCGAAAATGAGTTGGATGGGTGGGTTGATTACTCGGCAAAGGTAACTCCTTACATGTATAGCTCTGGGAAAATGAGTAGTGCTATATTTTCTTCAGATTCTTCTAAATGGACTGGTATGCATCAGGTTGTTTCTTTGCCTAAAAATACCCAGTATATACTCATGAGCGCGAAGATTAAAGTAGATGCAGTAAGTACCGGAACAAAATCCTGGAATGGGGCATTATTTCTTTTCGAGACTCTTAACAAACAGGACGCTAAAATAGGCGAAGGAATCAATATTGCTTCAGTTACAGGAGACCAGGATTGGAAGTTATATGAAAAAGCATATATTATTCCACCGGGTGTTACGCAAATAAAATTGTTGTTCGCGCTGGGTTATGTAACCGGCACCATGTTCATCGATGAGGTAAGTTTGAAAGTGATTACGCAATCTGAGTTTGAAAAATATTTGTAGTATGATGAATGGCATGGTATCTAAGTGGTTTTTAATATTATTATCGCTGGTTACAACTGCGGCTACTGCTCAACAAGCAGGGCTCCCGGAGATTGTTCTGGACCAGTCAGGTTATTATCCGAAGCTGGAAAAAAGTGCGATTGTACTCCAGGCAGTTTCAGGGAATAGTTTCGAGTTGTTGTCTATGCCAGACCGAAAACCCGTGTACACAGGTGTGTTATCTGAACCAAAGGCTACCGGCTACTCGAAAATTAAAACCAGAATAGCAGATTTTAGTGCTTTCGACCAACCTGGCCAATATATAATCCGTATTCCCGGAGTTTCTGACTCTCCTGTTTTTAAGATTGCAGATGGTGTGCACCACGATCTTGCGGTGGCTGCATTAAAAGCATTTTATTATCAGCGTGCCTCATCTGCACTGGATGCAAACTATGCAGGGAAATGGAATCGTGTTGCCGGGCATCCGGATACGGCGGTTTATATTCATCCTTCGGCCGCTTCTAAAAACCGGAAAGCCGATAGCAAAATTAATGTTGCTGGCGGATGGTATGATGCCGGAGATTACAATAAATATGTTGTTAACAGTGGCATCTCTACCTCAACCTTACTTTCTGCTTATGAAGATTTTTCTGCATATTTTTTAGCCCAGGAGACACATATTCCCCAGGCGAAAAACAAAGTTCCGGATATATTAACAGAGGCCGTTTACAATTTGCGATGGATGCTCAAAATGCAGGATCCTGCTGATGGTGGAGTTTATCATAAATGTACCAACCTGGATTTCGACGCCATGGTGATGCCAGACAAGGCCATATCAAAACGTTATGTAGTGGCGAAAGGTACTGCAGCCACGTTAAATTTAGCCGCTGTTGCTGCACAAGCTTATCGTATTTTTAAATACTTTCCTGAACAATATCCCGGGTTGGCAGATAGTTGCCTGTTAGCCGCTAGGAAGGCCTGGAGCTGGTCGTTAAATAATCCGAACGTGGTTTACGATCAGGATCTGCTTAATAAGATGTCAGATCTAAAAGTAAGCACGGGCACCTATGGCGATAAGGACTTAGAAGATGAATGGATCTGGGCCTCAGCCGAATTACTAGCCTCAACCGGAGAACAAGTGTATTTTGATGCTTTTTTTGCCCGTTTAAATGCTCCGGTAAGCCTACCTAGTTGGAGTAATGTAGGCATACTGGGATATTATACGTTGATTAGATGCGAGGGGCAGCTTCCTGAGCGTTACAAAAGTGTAACCAGTATTCTGAAGAAGAAAATACTAACATTTGCTGATCGCTACTTAGCTGCTTTTAACACAGGCCCATATCATACCGTAATTGGCGCCTCGCTTTACGACTTTGCATGGGGGAGCAATTCTTCAGCTATGAATCAAAGCATACTACTGATTAATAGTTATTTATTTTCCAAAAAGGATGCTTATCTCGATGCTGCAGTTAGTAATCTGGATTACATATTGGGTAAAAATGCAACTGGGTATTCTTTTGTAACAGGTATAGGTTACAAATCACCACTGCACCCGCATCATCGCCTTTCATTTGCAGATGGTATTGCCGAACCTATTCCGGGCATGCTGGTGGGAGGACCTAACCGGGAAAAACAAGATGGACTAAAATATGATTCCGAACCGGAAACGTCATACCTGGATGATGCCAACTCTTATGCAAGTAATGAAATTGCCATCAATTGGAATGCCCCATTGGTATATGTAGTAAATGCAATGGAGTATCTTGAAAAAGGAAAAAAATAAGAATCAAAATGACCGTTAAATCGGGCGTCATTTCGATCCGATGGCTATCGTATGAAGCATAGCGAATGGAGAAATCTTTGAACGATGTAAAAAGATTTCTCCACTGCGGTCGAAATGACGATTTCTTAATCTGTCAGCGATTTGGTCGTTTTTGAACCGGATGAGTTCTGGTATTTAGCTCGCAGTACTACCGTGGAATACTGAATGAAAACGTACTGCCTTTCCCAAATTCACTCTCTACCCATATTTTTCCATGATGACGGGTTACAATTTCTGCGCACAAATATAACCCTATCCCGAACCCTGCTATAGTGCTGTCATTTTCAACCCTGTAATACCGGTCAAAAAGTTTTTGTTGATGCTCTGGCTTAATCCCTATGCCTTGATCAATAATACTAATGATAATATGGCCATTGTCAACGGTGTATTGTATGTTAACCGTGCTTCCCAAATCAGAATACTTAATGGCGTTACCAATCAGGTTTTGAAGCACCTGGTTTAATTTGTTCCGGTCTGCATTAACCATAATCTCATCGGCAAGGTGCAGGTTTACATGATAACCTTTTGTTAAAGTCATGGTTTCCTCGTAAACTTCTTTCAATAAGTCTGTAATTTCAAATTGTTGTTTATCAATAGCTATCTTTCCTGATTCCAGTCGCGAAACATTTAAAAAGCCATCAATCATACGGGTCATCCGCTTAACCTGGTTTAGTGATTTATCAATCGTAGCAAGCATCCTGTCTTCACTTTGCAGGCGGGCATGATATTGCAATAGCTGAAGGTAACCATTTATCGAAGTTAGCGGTGTTTTGAGTTCATGGCTCGCCATGCCGATAAAATCGTTCTTGCGCTGTTCATCTTCTTTTTGCTCTGTAATATCCAGTACCGAACCGATAAACCTCAATGGTTTATCGTTCGCATCAAAATAAACCTGTCCTTTGGCTCTTATCCACCTGAGGTATTTATCTTCAGATCCAATGGTCCGATATTCTACATCGTAAATACCATTACTGGCCTGTTTATCAAAAACAAAAGCTAAAACTGCATTTATCCTTTCTAAATCTTCCGGATGGAGATTATGTAAAAAATCCCGTTCAAAATCAATTTCATTTGAATGGCTTATACCAAATAAAAGCCTGCACCGGTCGTCCCACTCTAATCGGCCGGTAACCATGTCCATATCGAAAGTGCCTAATTGTGCAGCCTCTTTAGATAACCTGATTTGTTCATATGCCTTTTGAAGTTTATCTTTTGAAGTGACATATTCGGTGATGTCGGTGGCTGTCTGCATCAGCCCGATTACCTTTCCGTTTTCCCTCAAAGGGGTATAAGTCAGATCATAATAGCCTAATGTAGGTTCGCCATTTTTTATCAGTGATATGCCAACGCCTGGTATATGATGGATGATCCCTGTGCGGTAGGCGTAAAACAGTTCATCTACAACCGGTTGTCCAACCAATTCAGGGATAGCCTCAAACCAGGGTTTTCCTAAAACCGAGGTGTCTCTGCCAATCAAATTGAGCATGGCATTATTAATCACATCAAAAACCATGTCTTCACCCTTGGTAATTAACATCGCAACAGGAGAGGAGTGAACCATATTTTTAAACCATTCCCGGCTGGTTTCCAGTTCTGTCCAGGTTTCTGATAAAGCTTGCTCCGGTTCACTTTTTTGAATATCTTCTTTAGCAACCAATGAATTGTCAGTTCCTGTCTGCTGGCTTTCGCCAGCCACTTCCACATATTCAATTTTTGGAAGTTTTTCTGTCAGTTTAATCTCTGCCAGGATTTCGTTCCCGGATTCCTGGTTTGTCGGTGTTTGATCTCTAGTGATGGATGTATCGGGCTCCGTTTCAAGAGTACTTTTAGCAATTAACCAAACGGCAACTTTCAGCCTGATGCCAGTTGCTTCTTCCAATCTGCTGGCAAAATAACTGTAGTTTGAAAATGGCGCTATACTGGCCTCCGGATCAGGAATCTGTACGGGAACCGAAATATTATTGGAAGCATTTTTCAACTGCAAAAAGAAGGCAGAGATCGCCGGGGATAGGTTCTGGCCAAGGATGTCATTAAGATTCAGTTCCTCAATTTCTTTAAGACTTCCATTCGCTAAATCTAAAAAACGGGCATTTGCATATTCCAATTTAAGCGAATCGGCATCGATGACGAAGATCGGTATCGGCGCAATTGATATAAAATTGGAAGTGTTGGTCGTAGTTAGCATTGATTATATCCCGTTAAATATAAAAGTAATAATTTTCATAATTTATCAGAATGATAAGATTTTTTTAAAAACCTTGAATTGATTTTTTTAGCTTTAAGTGAATAATGTTACAAATAAAGTGGCATTTTCTTCAATTACTCAGCCAATAATCATGCCTGTTCTTTTACCTTAAAGTGCCTGTTAATTGCAGGGGCCATTTTGTTCATCTATGCGTTTGAGAATGGAAGATAAGATGATATTATAGGCTACATAAGCAACAAATATAAAGAAGCCAAGCTGTAGCGCAGAGTTGTTTACGGTAACTACTTTCAAGGCCTCAGTATCAATATTAAGTCCTGATAGCTGGCTTTTTAATATCCCGTTAAGACCAATATAGGTCATGGCTATCCCAACTACCATAACGTCAGCCATATCCCATTTGCCGAGGTCAAATGCCAGAAAACGGATAAATTTTGAATCGCCCAGTAATTCAGTGCAAGATACCTGTAGCCCACGGGCAATAAGACGTAACAGCGGCAATATCACCACAAAGAGCATCAACAGTACACCAACCAATACTGCATCTGGTTTAGGCTGTTCTACCAATGTACCAATAATACCCAATATGCTCTGACTTTGAAAAAAGAGCACCTGATTGTTGAAAACAAGTTTTTCGCCAAGCAATGCAAATTCAAGGGTCTTAATTCTGGCATCTACTTCAATAATGGGAGAAGATACGCCTACCGCAAGTAAAATAAAAGCAAAAAGCAATGAGATCACAAAAAGGCTAACCTCACTGTCTACCCGCCTGCGCAAGATTAGCCAGAGCAGTAGGGCAATCAATATGCAAGCGGTCATACCTATTGCATATTGATAGCTTAACCCCTTAATCTGCTTAAGTTTTGCATTTACAGTTTTGTCAAAAGCAGTTGCATTGTTTACCTTATATTTTTGATAAATGTTATGTTCTACCGATGAGATCGTTTGATCGCTCAGGTCGTAAGTTTGTGCTTCCAGTTCATTAAGTTTACCCACTGCTACAGATTTTAACTTTTTCAAGCTTTTAGGGCTGGTTACTTTAGTAACGATGGTACGGGAGAAAGATGGAACCATCGCATGGATCTCTTTTACATCCACAAAAGTATTGAAAGCAAGTTTTTTGAGTTTCGCTCCAAGCCCTTTCTGAGGCCTTGTAAATTCTGCCACAGCTTTATTCACCATACCGTGCAACTGTTTTTCAACTTCTTGCTGCATATCAGCTTTCTGGCTTTTATTGAGGTTAAAGCCCTTTACCCGACGATCAACAACTGCTGATATTTTATCTCCCCAACGGTCAACCGAAAATATACCAAAAGTGATATTGTTCGAAAGACTATAATCTTCCTTAATGTGCTTCTGTTCATAGGCAAGTGCACGGAAGCGGTATCCACAGTATGCTGCAGCCACTAACAACAGCGAAAGCGCCGCAATCAGGATAAAAGACGCTGATCCGGATCGACCTGGCTTAATCTGGTTATGAGTACCGATGTTATCTTTTTGCAATTCGCTCATTTATTTTTGGATTTAATGCACGTCGTGCGGAGTAATAGATTTAAGGATTGTTGAAAGAATCAATCCGTAAAGTACAAAACAGATAAAAATAATGTAGCCCGGTTGCAGGGCAGTGTTATTGGTCGTAAGGATAGTAAGCGAATCATTATTGATATTTAATGCACGCAACTGGTTTTCAAGAAGTCCGTTAAGGCCAATGTATGCCATTAAAATAGCAATTACAATCACATCTGCCATGCTCCATTTTCCTGATTGAAAAGCAAAATACCGAATGATCCCGTTTTCTGCCCACCGCTTGCCGCCAAGTAAATGCACACCTGTTGAAGTTAGCTTAACTACCGGGAACAGGATACTGAAAGCCAGGATCAATACACCAACCAGAACAGAATCTATAGCCGATTGACTAATCAGTACACGGACGACATCTAAAATACTCTTGCTCTGGAAAAAGAGTACCTGGTCGCTAAAAACAACGTGTTCTCCAAGTAAAACAAAATCTAAAGAGCGGATCCTGGCGTCAACTTCAATCATAGATGCAGTTAGGCCCACAGCTAAAAGGATGAAGGCGAAAAGTAACGACATAATGAAAAGCGTGGTATGTAAGTCCCTGCGTTTGCGTAAGAACCACCAGAAAGCAAGTACTACAATTACACAGCTTAACATGCCAAAACAGTAGTAGTAGGTTTGTTGCCGAATGCTGCTTAATGTACTGCTGAGCTTTAGGTTTAGCTGTTGATTAGAAGACACGTTATACTGGTGGTAAATTTTTTTCAGTATGGCATTGTTGGCAACAAATGCTGTATCCTGACTTTCCTCTTTGGCTATTTCATTAAACTCGCCCAAAGCCATTCGGCCGAGTTGTTTTTTATTTTTTGGATTATCTATTTCCGCAATAATTTTTCTGGCAAAGGCGGGTACCTGCGCACGAATGCTATCTGAATTGACAAAATTTTTGATGGCAAACTTTTGGATCTTGCCGCTGATGGTTTTCTTTGGTTTGTTTACCAGGGCTTCTGCTTTATCAATAAGTGCCAGTAATACCTGCTCAACTTCACCCTGTAGTATCTTTTTTTGTTTGCTGGTTATTTTAAGACTGGAAACCTGGTGGTGAACAATGTCGGCTACCTTATCTTTCCACTGTTGTACAGAGAACAGCCCATAGGTAATGTTATTTACCCTGGAATAATCGTGTTTAATCTGTTCCTGTTTTTCAGATAATTCATGCAGCCTAAAACCGAAAAAGCCTTCGGCCACAAGCAGTACGCCTAATGCAAGGATCAGCAAAATGCGGTAAATAAGCTTTCCTTTTGCAGGTTTGTTGATGAGTTTTTCCAATCTGTGCGTTAAAATAGTGATTACATCTCCCCGAAAGGAACTATTTGCAGATAAACATTAATTTTTGGAAAAATGTTTTAGCCCTGTTTAAGCCAGCATAAAAATATTATTTATGGCTAACTATATGGGGTTCAGTTTTGCAGGGCGGGCTACCAGGTCAATGTCATTAAGTAAGGGATAAATCGTAAAAAGATGTCCGCGGTGTTTAACTTAGGCTGCCGGGGTTACCGGCAGCCGGATCGATTTTCAACTAACCGATTTTATAGTTTTTAGGTAGATGTGGGTTTTTAACATGTGTAGTTTCCGAATTGTTTTGAAAAAGTTATTTTAGCAGGATATTTAAATTAATTGTATTTCAGATTGCCGCAAAACAAAGCAGGTGTAAAAGAAAATATTCTTGGTTTATCTATTTTTATCCCACAGATATGATCTCAAACAGTCGTCTATATTTTACCCATATCACCGCATTATAGTTGTGAAGAAAAAAACAAAATATCGCTTAATGGGTTATAAGATGAATTTAATTCATTAAGCGTGATTAAATCACTATTTAAAATATAAGTCAGAAACTCACATTTTTATACTGATCAATTGGAAACATCTAACAATCGAAAATTCGAACTTTCAGGAAATGCAGGCGCATCTAATTTCCAGCTGATGACCATGGCATTAGATGCCTCTATTTCTGGTATTATTATAACCGATCATACCCAGCCAGACAACCCAATTATCTATTGCAATAAAGCCTTTGAAAATATTACAGGATATTCCAGGAAGGAGATTATAGGTCATAACTGCAGGTTTCTGCAGGCGCAAGACCGAAACCAGAAAGAAAGAGCAATTTTAGCTAAATGTATTACCGCAGGTGAAGAATGCCGGGTAGAAATCAGGAACTATAAAAAGAATGGCGACCTGTTCTGGAACGAACTCTATATGTCGCCGGTTAAAAATCAGGAAGGCGAGGTTACCCATTTTATAGGTGTTCAGAATGATATAACTTCGAGAAAGAATTCGGAGGAAGATCTGCGACAGCAGAAATTGGTAATGGAAAAGAGGATCAAGGAACGCACAAAGGAACTTCGCGAAAGCGAAGCATTCCTTTCGAGTATTATTGAAACAGTACGCGAAGGACTTTTAGTGCTCGATCCTGAATTTAATGTACTTAGTGCAAACTATCATTTTCTGAGGACCTTTAAGGTAAGTAAAGAAGAAACAGTAGGTCGTCAGTTATATGATTTGGGTAACCATCAGTGGGATATTCCAAAGCTTCGTGATTTGCTCGTTAAAATCCTGCCAACCAATAATCCTGTTGTAGATTTTGAGGTTGAGCATGATTTTCCACATATTGGAAGGAAATTAATGCTCCTGAATGCATACCGGGTAGAATTTGAAGGACAATTTAAAGATCAGATCTTACTGGCTATTGAAGATATTACTGAAAAGCGTGAGGTGGAAACCAGAAAGGATGATTTTTTATCTATCGCCAGTCACGAACTCCGCACGCCGCTAACAACGATAAAAGGTTATGTGCAGCTGTTGGAACGCGCTATGCCAGAAAATGCCGGTGAAAAATTTTTGTCGACTTTTCGGAAAGTATCCGTGTATGTAGAACGGTTAAACTCGCTCATTAGTGAGTTGCTTGATGTTTCACGTATCCAAAGCGGTAATATGGAACTGCACATGGCAAAATTCGATTTTGACAACATGATTGCAGAAGCCGTTGACGGTATGCGTGCTACGGTTCCTGGGCACCAAATTGTATTGAATGGCCGGACTGGTGCGGAGGTATTAGCTGATGAGTCGCACATCGCCCAGGTAGTAAGCAACCTTTTGTCAAATGCTATTAAATATGCGCCTGATTCTGATAAAATTGAAGTGAATATCGCCAATGTAAGTGATTACGTAAAGGTATCAGTAAAGGATTTTGGCCTGGGAATGAGTCTTGAAGATAGGAAAAAGGTTTTTGATCGGTTTTACCGCGGAGTAGAAATCCAGAAGAAATTTCCAGGTATGGGAATAGGTCTTTATATCTGCGACCAGATTATTAAAAACCATAACGGCACCCTTTGGGTAGATAGCGAAATAGGCAAAGGTTCTATATTTAGTTTTACTTTACCTAAGTCAGGAAAGGAACCGAATGGATAAAAAGAAAATCATAATCTGCGATGATGATGAAGGGATTATTGATGTGTTGGAAATGATTCTGGAGGAAGTAGGACATACGGTGATTTCGGTAAACGATAGTTTAAAAGTGCAGTCGGTAATAGATAAGGAACAACCAGATTTATTGATTCTTGACTTGTGGATGCCCAGGCTTTCAGGGCAGGACGTATTGAGGCAATTAAGAAGCCATTCAGGCCATGATAACCTGCAGGTTATTGTAATTTCAGCCAGCAGGGATGGAGAACAGATTGCAAATGATGCGGGTGCAAATCAATTTATTGCCAAGCCTTTCGATTTAAACAATATTTTAGATTCGGTCAATGCTCTGCTTAATTAAAAGAGATTAGCTCATTGCCTCGTAATGACGACTTTTCTATTAAAATCAGCCAGTGAAAGCGGAATTGCATGCCCCCTGGTTCGTGTCTCCACGAACCAATAGCTTTTCCTATAAACTTTAAGAACTCTACGTTAAGGACTCCGGACTAATTATTCCGGCTCTTATCACCATCAAAGATCTGCTGCATTAGCTTACCCCAGGCGAAAGGATTAAGTAGCGGATTGGTTTGAACCATGTTTCTTGTAATTTTTTGGCTATTACACACCTGGGCTTATCATGTTTTTAATAAATAATCAAACTATGCGCAAGAACGCATGGTTCTAAAGAGAAAAGACAATGAAAAAGCTAAAGAACAATCTGGTACCCGAACAGGTCATCGGAAGCCAGATGGATGTGGTTGAAGAACGTAAATTGAGCAGCCTTATTCAGGCTCAGGAATTTTTCTCGGCAGCTGCAAAAAGATTACTTGCAGTAAATGAATGGGGTAAAATCTCCGGACTTTCAGACTTTAAGATTTTTGCGCCTGATGGAAAAGAAGTGATGCGATCAGCTCAGGAGGGAGATTTTATTAGCATTGATATCCCTGGGCCAGGTCCTGTATCAGGAGGTGGGTTTGATTGGGTGAAGATTGAAGAAATCGGAAGCGGGCATGATGGCGACCAGGAAATAATCATTATGCGTGTCCGGCCATGTCCTTCGCCATTTAATCAAGATGAACAGACTGCTCATTTTTTAAAAGACCATGCCACTTCTACCTTTACTATCCGCAGAGATAGAATTACGGTATGGGCAGAAGAACATGGCAGGAACGAGGAGGCGAACACGGATGAAGGAAATTTAATCGATAGGACACGGAATCTTATTGTTGGTTTTAGTGCAAAGCTGGGTTTATCCTATCCTCAATGGAAATTACTGGTAAAAGGACTGCTTGATGGCAGACCTTAATGTTGTAAAATTGCGAGTCCTTCTTCATTACCCTGCATGGCTGCAAGCTCTGCGGCACGCTGTCCGCGGATATCGGTAAGAGAAGGATCTGCACCATTTTCAAGTAAGAGTTTCAGCAGGTCGTTCCTGCCGAACATGGCTGCAAACATAAGCGCGGTTCCGCCATTTCCATGTTGGAGATCTAATTTTGCACCTCTGGCAATCAGCAGTTCTGCAATGGGCAGATAGCCCTTAAAGCAAACCCCCATCAGCGCGGTATTGCCGCCATAGTCTGCAGCATCTATATCTGCTCCTGCATCTAACAGGATCTCTGCACTTGATAAGCGATTATTATAACAGGCGATGATTAACGGGGTATAACCTTTCTCGTCTCTGGCATTAATGTTGGCTCCCCTTTTGATAAGCTCTTTTAATACTTCGGTTTCTCCCTGTCTTGCTGCGGGTATAATCAATAGGTCTAAATTTTCCATGTTAACATAACTGTAGTTGTAGAAAAAAGGTTTTTATACTTAAGGTTTAAATCACGTAATGATGAAAATTCTGAGATAAACTACTGTTGCTGCGCAAATCAGTCATTTATGCAATAAATTATTCATTTGGATGACACGGTGTAGAAATACGTTGTCATTCTGAATGTAATGAAGAATCTTTCCCTTATTGGTCGTAATTTCAATCGGCTATTTTGATCAGCGTTTTGAATGCTGTATTTCTTTGTATTGATTTGAACAAAGTACAAAACAATAAAAGGCTCCGAAGAGCCTTTTTATCGTTTATTCTGTTACTGCTTCCGCATTGACTGCGTTAACTGCTATTTCGGTCAGGGCTACATCTGTTGCCTTTTCATTTTCGAGCGTTTGCGTTAGGAGTTCAGCTACATCGTTGTGGCCAATATTCTCTGCAAATACCCTTAAGGTTCCATAGGTTGCAATTTCATAATGCTCAACCTTTTGAGCAGCCAGGATAAGCCCGGCATCGCGAATCATGGTACCTTTATCAGTATCAGCGATAATTCCGTCAGCTTCTTCCAGTAAACCAGCCATGGCGTCACATTTTTTTGCAGTAGCTTTTTCGCCTAAAAGGCTAAATACTTCTTCAAGGGTGCTGATATGTTGCTCAGTTTCCTGGGTATGCTTTTCAAAAGCGGCTGCCAGCTCCGGGCTCGTAGCGGCCTTCTTCATTTTCGGTAGTGCTTTAGCAAGATGCTTTTCTGCCCAATAAATATCTTTTAACTCATCTACAAAAAAATCATGGAATTCTGAATTCTCAATTTTTCCTGTTTTACCTGTAGGTTTCGCGGTTTTCTTTGCCGGTGTTTTTGTAGTTGCCATAATTATATTTTTAATAGGTTCTTTATTATAGAACAGGATAAAATTGTGGAAGGTTTTGAGTTTTTTACTTGTTTGTATTTTTCGATACTAAAACCTTTTATTATTTCTTTCTGACCAACGGAGTTCTTCCAAAATTTTTCATTAAAAATTGGACTTATCACTAAATTTTAATGAAGCTCACGGTATCAGCTCGGCAGGTTATTTCCCGGTTTTTGAAGTGAAGGTTAGGCCGGGTGGATATCTTTTATTAAGACACGTATTAAAACGCGGATAAATTTCGGAAACTAAATAGCAAAATATAGGGTTCTAATAGATGATGGTCAACGACGAAACATCTTAAACATAAAACATACCATGAAAAAACAAGACAGCGGCAGTAAACCAAAACTTAGCGCTAAAGATACGGTAGCGGCTTCTCCGGCCTTGAAAGAGCTCTTTAAAGATGGAATAAGTGATCTTTATTGGGCTGAGAATCATTTGGTTAAGAATTTACCTAAAATGATTTCCAGTGCAACATCACCAGTGCTTAAAGGCGCAATTGAATCACATCTTACTGAAACTAAAGGACATGTGGCCAGACTTGAAAAGGTATTTGAACTCCTTGGCGAAAAACCCATAGCAAAAAAATGTGATGCGATGGAAGGATTGAGTAAAGAGGGGGAAAGTATCATTGAAGAAACAGAGGCTGGAACAGCGACCAGGGATGTGGGCATTATATTAGCCAGCCAAAAGGTAGAACACTACGAAATTGCTTCTTACAGCGGGCTTTTCCAATTGGCAACAACACTGGGTTTAACAGAAATTGCAGATTTACTTGAACAAACACTTGCAGAAGAAAAACTTGCCGATGTAAAGCTTAATGATATTGCTCAGAATGAAATTAACTATAAAGCAGCTGAAGAGGCTTAAGAAAGGGGGAAAAAATGGCAAAAAAAACAACAGTAAAAGATACCAGTCCGATAAAACAGGACAATGATAAAACAGCAAAACTTGAGGCCTTTGTTGCAGATGCTACCGGTAAAAAACTCACCACCAATCATGGAGTCAAAATAAACGACGACCAGAATTCGCTTAAAGCTGGCGATCGCGGCGCAACATTGTTAGAAGATTTTATATTACGGGAAAAGATAACCCATTTCGACCATGAGCGGATACCTGAGCGTGTTGTACATGCAAGGGGTTCCGGAGCGCATGGCGTATTCAAGGTTTATGAGGATATGTCTGAAATTACAAGGGCGGCTTTCCTTTGTGATCCGGGTGTAGAAACGCCTGTTTTTGTTAGGTTTTCAACTGTAGCAGGATCAAGAGGTTCTACCGATCTTGCCCGTGATGTTCGGGGGTTTGCAGTAAAATTTTACACTCAGGAAGGTAATTTTGACCTTGTAGGTAACAATATGCCTGTATTTTTTATTCAGGATGCAGTTAAATTTCCTGACTTAGTGCATGCTGTTAAGCCCGAGCCAGACAATGAAATGCCCCAGGCTGCATCTGCACATGATACTTTTTGGGATTTCATCTCCTTTATGCCCGAATCTGCCCATATGATTATGTGGCTGATGAGCGACAGGGCTATTCCGAGGAGTTACCGGATGATGGAAGGTTTTGGGGTACATACTTTCCGCTTTGTTAATGCATCTGGGGTGGCAAGTTTTGTGAAATTTCACTGGAAACCATTGCTGGGCGTACATTCTGTTGCATGGGATGAAGCGCAGAATATTTCTGGAAAGGATCCTGACTTTCATAGAAGGGATCTTTGGGATGCGATAGAAGCAGGTGCTTTTCCAGAGTGGGAACTTGGTGTTCAGATTGTTGCAGAAGAAGATGAATTTAAGTTTGGCTTTGATTTATTAGACCCAACTAAATTAATCCCTGAAGAGCTGGTTCCGGTGCAACGCATTGGAAAAATGACATTAAACCGGAATCCCGATAATTTTTTCGCAGAAACTGAACAGGTTGCTTTTCATGTCGGGCATGTTGTTCCTGGAATAGATTTTACCAACGATCCACTTTTACAGGGAAGGTTGTTTTCTTATACTGATACGCAACTAATCAGGCTGGGCGGACCAAATTTTCACGAGATTCCGATTAACAGACCTGTTGTGCCTGTAAACAATAACCAACGCGACGGCTATATGCGTCAAACCATAAACCGCGGGAAGACCAGTTATGGGCCTAATGGAATAGCTGCAAACGATCCACAACAGGCTACAGCAGCAGATGGCGGTTTTGTAAGTTATAACGAACGCATTGATGCGAAGAAGATCCGTGCAAGAAGCAGGAGTTTTTTCGATCACTTTTCACAGGCGAGGTTATTTTTTAACAGTCAGTCTGATGCCGAAAAAAACCACCTTAAAGATGCTTTAAGCTTTGAGCTGGGCAAGGTAAAAACGGTTGCGGTAAGGGAACGCATGCTTGGCTTACTCAACCATGTTGATAAAGGACTTGCAGCAGCAGTAGCCTATGCCCTTGGGCTTCACGTTCCCGTTATTCCTTTGGAAGAACTAAATGGCAGTGTGCCTGCAGATGCTGATCCTGCTGATTATAGCCCCGAACAGAAAGAAGGGGAGCTTGCAAAATCGGAGGCATTAAGTATGTCTGGAACACTTAAGGATACCATTGCTACCAGAAAAATAGCCATACTTGCGGCAGATGGGGTTGATGGTAAATCGCTCAGTCAAGTAAAGGATGTGCTTATTGCTCAAGGTGCAGTTGTGCACATTATAGCGCCAAAACTGGGTGCTATCATTTCACAGGAAGATCAGCAAATCGAAGTAGATGAGAGTTTCCTTACGGCTGCCTCGGTACTTTACGATGCCGTTTATCTTCCGGGAGGAACAAATAGTTCTGCTACATTAGAAGCAGAGGCTAATGCAGTACATTTTCTGAACGAGGCCTTCAAGCACTGTAAGGCAATAGCTGCTGATTCAACAGCAATACAAGTTTTGGAGGCTACCTATTTCTATAAAAAACTTCCGGATGAATATTCGCAGGAAACTGTTCTGCGTGAGGGGATAATGGTTTCAGACGATCTTTCTTCATTAGTAGAACTGTTTATCAGGATGATTGCCCAGCACAGATTTTGGGACCGGGAAGTGCCGAGAAAAATTCCGGCATAGTATGCCGTTTAATTTTAGAACAATATAATTTAAACATCATTTCAACCAGGTAATTATCAGCCTGGTTGTTTTTTTAAAATAAAACCAAACTGCCAAAGGTTTTACTGGTTCTATAATAGCGCGGCATTTTATTCCTGTTCCCGTGATGATGCAGCACGTTTGCAGAGTACTTATAACCTTTGCGGGTGAGTACATAATACATTACATATAAGGGTAGAATTCATCTGCCCGCTAATATCATTTAACAACTTTAAAGCTATGGAAAATCAAAAAAAAGAGGTCGAAACGCAGAACGAGGATAAAATAGGAGTTATTCCGGTTTCGCAGATAAAGGGGAGTGATGCCGATACTGCTCAACAGGATGATGATGCTACAGAGAAACTGGCTGAACAAACATCAAAATCTGATTCGGATCATGATGAGCAGACTGATAAAAGCAATACTGACTAGACAGATTATTAATTTATAATGGCTTGATTAACCTGAAAATTCGTCTTCATCTCGACCGGAGCAACGCGGAGTGGAGAGATCTTTGGACCTGCAGATGAAGTTTTAGATGGTTTAGTTTTCTTGAACTTTGGGAATGAGCTTGCTGCCTCCAAAACTATTGGCTTATGTTTTTTGTTTTTTTCTAAAGTGCTTTAATGGAAATCAATATACGAAAGAGAAATATTGGATTAAATTTTAATGAAAACGGGGAAGCTGAAATCAGGCTTTGGGCGCCTTTGGCAGCGAATGTTTCTATTTTAATAGAAGATAGCGAATTGACTTTAGCGATGTTTGATGAGGGTTATGGCTATTGGTATTTGCAAACAGACCAGATCAAAGCATTTGATCAATATCGCTTTAAAATCACCCCTTTAAGTAATGAAGAAACGCTTGATCGTGCAGATCCTGCGTCTTTATTTCAGGAAGAAGGACTTCAAGGGTACTCTACGGCATTTGATGTAAATGCTTTTCCATGGACGGATGCTGACTGGAAAGGAGTAGACCTGAATGATCTCATCATCTATGAGCTCCACACCGGAACCTTTACATCAGCTGGAGATTTTGCCTCAATTGAAACTAAACTCGATTATCTTGTTGAGCTTGGCATTACAGCCATTGAAATTATGCCTGTTGCACAATTTTCGGGCAACAGAAACTGGGGTTACGATGGCGTATTTCCATTTGCGGTGCAAAATAGTTATGGCGGACCACTGGCCTTACAGCATTTGGTTAATGCCTGCCATGCTAAGGGTTTGGCCGTAATTTTAGATGTTGTTTATAACCACATAGGGCCTGAAGGGAACTACTTCTCCGATTTTGGTCACTATTTTACCGATAAATACCATACCCCATGGGGAAAGGCCATTAATTTTGATGATGCAGGCTCTGATGCCGTACGTGATTTCTTTATCGAAAATGCCTTAATGTGGTTCAGGGATTTTCATATCGATGCCCTTAGGTTGGATGCGGTACATGCAATTAAAGATTTCAGTCCCGTTCATATTCTGGCGGAGATTAAAACGTATACCGAAAAACTTTCCCAATTTACGGGCAGGGCATACCAATTGATCGTTGAGCTTGATTTAAATGACGAACGTTATATACGGCCTCAAAGCGAATATGCTTATGGAATGGATGCCCAGTGGGTCGATGAGTTTCATCATGCACTTCGGGTTTGTACCGGGCAGGTAAAAGAAGGATATTATTCCGATTTTAATGGCATAGCAGATCTGGCCAAATCCTATCGGGATGCCTATGTGTACACCGGACAGTACTCTATACATCGGCAGCGCAAATTTGGAATGCCTGTACACCAAGCTTCAGGCGCTAAATTTGTCGTTTTTTCACAAAACCACGATCAGGTGGGTAACCGTATGCTGGGCGAAAGAAGCAGTACCCTGGTTAGTTTTGAAATGTTAAAGGTGATGGCTGCGGCAGTCTTTTGTAGTCCGTTTTTACCCCTAATATTTATGGGCGAAGAATGGGCAGAAACCAATCCTTTCCAGTTTTTTGTGAGCCATAGTGATGAGGAGCTGGTAGAGGCAGTAAGGAAAGGAAGAAAGGCAGAATTTGCAGCTTTCCACAATAATGGAGATACACCTGACCCCCAGGCAGTCTCTACTTTCGAACGTTCTAAACTCGACTGGGAAAAAATCACTGAATCAAACCACGAGATCATGCTCGGTTATTATAAAACTTTGATCGCATTGCGGAAACAACACACCGCGCTCGCTAACCTGGATCGGAAAAGTGTACATGCGGAAGCCTTTTCTGAAAAAAACTGCTTGGTGGTAAAACGCTGGAAAGGTAGCGAAGAAATGATTGCTATGTTCAATTTTTCTAAACAAATACAAACCCTATCCATTAATCCGGCATTTCAACGTGCCCCGGTGCTGTTAGATTCTGCTTTAATAAAGTGGAACGGTCCAAGCCAGGAATCAAACAATATATCTGCTGAAGGTCAGATTACTTTATTTCCCGAATCAATTCTTATTCTTTACAAAACAGATGTATAAACCAACTTCTACCTATAGAGTCCAGTTTCATAAAAATTTTAACCTCAAATCTCTGGATCAGATCATTCCTTATCTGATAGAGCTGGGGATCGGCACAATATACGCTTCACCAATTTTTGAGGCTATGCCCGGAAGCACACACGGTTATGACGTGGTAAATCCCCTGAAGATAAATCCAGAGATCGGTACCGAGGCCGAATTGATAAAAGTTTCTAAAAAGTTAAAAGCTGCTGGCATCAGCTGGCTCCAGGATATTGTTCCCAACCATATGGCTTTTCATCCAGATAATATGTGGTTAATGGATATACTGGAAAAAGGAAATGAATCTGATTTTGTACATTTTTTTGATATTGATCTGCAAAAAGGAGATGGACGTTTGATGGTTCCTTTTTTAGGTGAGGATCTTGAAGTAGCAATTGCAGAGCAGAAATTAAAGGTACTCGAGATTAAAGGCAAATACTACTTAAGTTACGGCGATTCCAATTGGCCGGTAAATGCGGAAACAGCCAGTACCATTTCAACACAGAACCTTAAGGATATAAATACAGATCCTACTGCATTAACAAGGATCGCCCAAAGTCAGCATTATCGCTTGTGCAACTGGCAGGAAACCGATTATAACATTAACTATCGCAGGTTTTTTACTGTTAATGCGCTGATCTGCCTCAATATGCAACATCAGGAAACATTCGATCTTTATCATCGCTATATTTTTGAATTAATTGATAAAGGCGTTTTCCAGGGTTTGCGGATTGATCATGTTGATGGCTTATCTGATCCTAAGGAATATTTACAAAGGCTTCGCAAAGCTGTTGGTAAAGACATTTATATCGTGGTAGAAAAAATTCTCGAAAGTGGAGAAGAGTTACCTAAAAACTGGAAAGTGCAGGGAAGTACCGGCTACGATTTTTTGGCAATGGTAAACAACCTTTTTACCAATAAAGAAGCAGAAAAACCCTTTAATAAACTTTATCAGGAAGTAACAGGTAAAAAACTTGATCCATCCAGGTTGATTTACGAAAAGAAAAGCAACATTTTGTTTAAGCACATGCAAGGCGAACTGGATAATTTGTTCGAACTCTTTTTGGCACTTAAACTGGCAGATTTTTCGACCGTTAAGCAAGATGATCTTAAAACGGCGCTTGCCGAAATGCTTATCGCCATGCCAGTATACCGGTATTATAACTATCAATTTCCATTGGCAGAGGCCGAATCACTTCATGTGCAAAATCTACTTACACCAATTCTCCAGCATAAAAAGCTGGTTAAAGCAGGAGAATTGCTGAAGAAAATCTTTTTGGAAAACCCAAAAAAGGCAAACGCCGCCCACAACAAAAAGTTGAGTCATTTTTTTCAGCGTTGTATGCAGTTTACAGGTCCGCTAATGGCCAAAGGGGTAGAAGATACTGCCATGTTTACCTATAACCGTTTTATAGGCCATGCCGAAGTAGGCGATGCGCCTGATGCTTTTGGAATGGCAGTGCCTGAATTTCATAATGAAATGCATAAACGCCAACAAGACTGGCCATTTAGCATCAATGGAAGTTCCACTCACGACACCAAAAAAGGAGAAGATGTTAGGGCAAGATTAAATGTACTTAGCGATCTTCCGGATGAGTGGTCTCAATTGGTACAGCAACTAAAAAAAACTTTCGAATCCTTAAAAAAACAGCATGCGTCTTTTAATCTATTACATGATAATGATGTTTATTTAGTCTTGCAGACCATTATTGGCGCTTTGCCCTTTCGTGAGGATGATGATCATGAAATCGAAAACCGTTTGGCACAGTTTATTGTAAAAGCATTACGGGAATCGAAAAAGCGATCAGACTGGGCAAATCCGGATGAAAATTACGAGGAAAAACTCACCGAATTTTCGCTGGCTATTTTAACTGAAAAGCAGGAAAGTAATAGTTTAATCAGAAATTTTTTAAAACGCATCTCCGATTTTGCAGTCATCAATAGTTTAGCTCAGCTTACCTTGAAATTCACTTGTCCGGGCATTCCGGATATCTATCAGGGAACGGAATTATGGGATTTAAGTCTTGTTGATCCAGATAACAGAAGACCTGTTAATTATGATGATAGGACGGATCTGATGGCAGCATTTGATGTGCCTGCTAATTTTAAAAAGCTTTGGGAAGACAGGTTTTCGGGAAAGATTAAAATGTGGCTAACTAAAACTTTGCTAAAGATCAGAAAATCTGAGTCCGAAGTTTTTGAGCGTGGGGCCTACCTTCCGTTGCTGGTTCAGGGTAAGTATAGCCAGCATATTTGTGCTTTTGCAAGGCAATATAAACAGCAATGGTTAATCACGGTGGTTCCTTTGGGGTTTGCTAAATGCTGTAAAAATCAAAATGTAGCAGCTGATAATTTTGATTGGGAAGATACCCAGGTGTTGTTGCCAAATGAGGCACCTCTTGGATGGCAAAATCTGCTAACCGAAAAAAAAGAATACAAAGATCCTTTATACGAAGGTATCCTGATCAGCCAGTTGTTTAACCACATGCAGTTGGCCGTAATTAAGTTAATTCCAGATAATAATCCGCGTTCTGCTGGTGTGCTTATGCACATTAGTGCTTTGCCATCCCGTTTTGGTATTGGCGATTTAGGCCCTGGCGCCCATAAATTTGTAGATTTTCTTGCCGAATCAAGGCAACGCTACTGGCAGGTTTTACCGATTAATCCAACTAAAAAAGAAACAGGGTATTCGCCCTATTCCAGCAACTCTTCCATGGCCGGAAATATGATGCTGATCAGTCCTGAGCGTTTATTTGAACAAGCCCTTTTAAGCGAAAGTGATTTGAACGCTTGTATGTTACCAGAAGCAGGGCCTGTAGATTTCGAAAAAGTAGAAGAAATGAAACAGCGAATTTTAAATAAGGCCTATCAATCGTTTAAAATTAAAGGTGACGAAAACCTGGTAAATAAATTTAATCTGTTTTGCAAAAATGAACAAAATTGGTTGGCTGATTTTTCACTTTATACCTGCATAAAGCAATATTTTAAGGGTAAAGAATGGTTTAACTGGCCAGAAAAATTTAAATTAAAGGATGCCAAAACCATCGCTGAATTTGAAAAAAGCAATCAGGCCGAAATTGAAGAAATAAAATGGAACCAGTTTGTTTTTTATCACCAATGGTACAGGTTAAAAGAATATGCAAATGCGAAAGGCATAGGCCTGATTGGTGATCTCCCATTTTACTTGGATTATGATTCCGTTGAAGTATGGGCGGAGCGTGAAAATTTTCTACTGGATAAAAAAGGAAACAGAACGGAGGTTGCTGCCGTTCCTCCTGATTATTTTAACGAAAAGGGGCAGCTCTGGGGCATGCCGATATACAACTGGGAAAAGATGAAAGCGGATGATTTTAAATGGTGGGAAAACCGGTTAAAGAAAAACCAGCAGCTGTACAATCTCCTCCGTTTAGATCATTTTAGGGCCTTTTCTAATTATTGGCAGGTTAAGGCCAGTAATGAGGATGCCGTAGATGGTACATGGAAGCCTGGAGCTGGTGCCATATTTTTTAAAACAATGGAAAGGAAATTGGGCAAGCTTCCCTTTATTGCCGAAGATCTCGGTGAAATTACAGTTGATGTAGAGCAGTTGAGAAAACAATTTAGATTGCCTGGGATGAAAGTACTACAATTTGCTTTTGGCGAAGACATGGCCGGATCGGTGCATATTCCGCATCTATTCGATTCGGCAAATTTTATTGTTTATACCGGAACGCATGACAATAATACAAGCCTGGGCTGGTTTAAAAATGAAACAGATGCAAACCTTAGAAAACGGCTTTCGAAGTATGTAGGTACAGCGGTGAATGAAAAAAATATCAATGCCATCCTGACCAGGCTCTGTTACGCTTCAATTGCCAAAATTGCCATTATCCCTATGCAGGATATTCTGCAGTTAGATGAAACTGCCCGGATGAATATACCCGGTAAGGCAACAGGCAATTGGACCTGGAGGGCAAATGAACAATTTATAGAGGAGAAAACGATAGACTGGCTGAAAGCAGAAACCGAACTTTATGGGCGCTAAAAGCTTCAGAAAAGTTGATTCCATTCAACTAGCGCGGTCAATTTTATTGCGTAAAATCATTCTTGGTAACTGCTATTTAATGTGTTGTTTATTGCCAATCAAACCAGAATAAGCATGATGTGGGTGATTATTAAACCAGGATTGAATGTTTTTAAAAATGAAAATTACCTAAACCATAGCTGATTTTTCATTGTTGATTATTTAACACCACCGATGATTTACCAAAGTTTAAACATCAATATCTTAAAATCAATACTATGAAAGCAGCAGTATTTCACAAACCTGGCGATATCCGGGTAGACAATGTTCCCGATCCGGAAATTCTGGATCCAAGGGATGTAATTCTGAAAGTCACCTCAACTGCCATCTGCGGTTCCGATCTCCACATCTTAAGCGGTGCAGTTCCACAAAAAGAACCATTGGTTATGGGGCATGAATTTATGGGGATTGTAGAAGAAGTTGGTGCTTCCATTACCAATCTTAAGCGTGGCGACCGTGTAGTGGTTCCTTTTCCCATTTCTTGCGGTAAATGTTTTTTTTGTACACATGAGGCATCTCCGGCATGCGAAAATTCTAATTTTAAAAACTACGGCCCTAATGGGGATATGATGAGTCAAAAAGGTGGCGCATTATTTGGTTATACCGATCTGTATGGCGGATATTCGGGCGGGCAGGCACAATATGTACGGGTACCTTATGCAGATATCAGTCCGCGGATTATTCCGGCGCATTTAAGTGATGAGCAGGCACTTTTTCTGACCGATATTTTTCCTACAGGCTGGTCGGCTATTGACTGGGCACAGCTCAAAGGAGGAGAGGTGGTGGCCATTTTTGGATCAGGGCCTGTGGGTTTAATGGCCCAGAAAGCAGCGTGGATTAATGGAGCGAGCCGGGTAATTGCGATCGATCCGCTTGACTACAGATTGGAAAAGGCAAAAGCTGTAAACAATGTCGACATCCTCAATCCACATAAAGTTGATGTTGTAGCAGCCATCAGGGAAATGACTGGTGGACGGGGAGCCGATGTATGTGTTGATGCAGTTGGCTTTGAACCTGAACGCAGCTTTATAGATAAGGTTAAGGCAACGATAAATTTTGAAAAAGGATCAATCAAAGTCCTTGAGATGTGTTTTGAGGCTGTCCGAAGGATGGGAACCGTATCTATTATGGGCGTTTATGGATCTCCTTATGATAATTTTCCGCTTTTTAGGATATTTGATAAAGGTATTACCATTAAGCAGGGGCAGGCACCGGTACTCAACTATATTGATAAGCTGATAGGGCTTGTAGATGAGGGTAAAGTAGTGCTGGATGATATTATAACCCATACACTTCCCCTTGAAGATGCCGCACGTGGCTATAAAATTTTTGATGAGAAGGAAGAAGACTGCGTTAAGGTCGTTCTAAAGCCTTAATTTATAACGAAACCTGAAAGGCTGTATCATAAAATAAATTATCATCATGAGTGAGCTTGTAATGAGCATAATCGAAGTGAAGGACCTGTTTTAGGTGCCTTACGAGGCGTTCTGACAGGCTCAATATGACAATTCGATTGAATACATTTTATGATACAGCCTCATTTTTTTTATCCTTTTTTAAACCATTCCTTTTTTATTCTGCTGCTGTTATTAACTGCTCTTCTCAGTATACTGCCAATCAGCTAATAAAAAGGCTTTTCGAACAAACAGAGAACCATGAAGATTCGACTTGCTTTTTGTACCCATCTTTTTTTTTCGCGACACCTCAAGCCGGTAGGGTATGGATTTGTTTTTTGCTGGTTGTTGTGTACATCCTGTCATAAGGAAGATACAGGAGCATATATGGTCACATCGGAAGACTTCTATGAATTGGCTGTGCCTGAGCACAACTATCAGGAGCTTCTGGATGTGGAACTTTTCAAAGTTACAGCTGATCCGCGTTTTCCTGCACTTGCAAAAAAGAGGGTAGATCTGTCAAAAAAATACATTCTGGAGTTGAATTTACTGTTAGGAATAACTGGATCTGATTATTCCATTGCTATCAGTGATCAAAACCGTGAAAGGCTTTTAGAATTAAAAAAACTGACAGGAGATAGCTTTAAGAAGGAACTGGTTCGGCTAACTGTTGAATCAGATCAGCAGCTTATCGGATTTCACGTAAATGCGATTTCTTCAGAAGGGGCAAAAGATCCTGCATTAAGGGAGTGGGCCAGGCAAAAACTTCCGATGCTCACCGGGAACCTCTCAGAGGTTCAGGCACTGCATTAGATTGGATAGTTACTCATTGAACTGTAATAGGCAATGAGGCAGAGATTGATCAAAAATTGAATTTATGACCAATTGTTTAAATGAAATCGGTTAAATTTTGCCTTAAAAAAATATTTTAATGATGTTATTGGCTATTTGGTTTTTACTATCTATAAGCCCTGTAAGTTTATTTAAATTTAGGATTCATTGATTGGGATTATCTTTTTTATATTGATAGGTCCATATAATTACAAAATTGTTTTAAACATTTAAATTCTTATGAAAATTTAAAAAGAATCTTTTGGTTATGTGACTTAGTATTTGAGGAAAATTCGGTCAAATATAAAAATGGCACAAGATTCTTCTTAGAATAAGGTAAATGTCATTAAAATAGCGCTTTTCTAAATAAATTATCAATTTTAAATGGCATCTAAATTAATAATTATATATTTGCAGCCTTGAAAGTAAGCAATGTCTAATCCTATTAATCAGTGATTTGAATATTACTTATAACTGAGCCATAGGAATAAGGCTTTTTTAATTTTTGAAGATAACCTAAACAACTTGAATGCTTAATTTAGTTCTCTTTGGCCCTCCAGGGGCGGGTAAAGGCACCCAATCTGAAAAACTGATTGCAAAATATCAGTTGGTACACGTTTCAACAGGCGATCTTTTTAGAGCACACGTTAAAGGAGAAACCGAATTAGGAAAAAAAGTGAGTCAATTGTTAGCTGACGGGGAATTGGTTCCTGATGCCATTACAATTGCCATGCTTGAAGAAGAGGTAGATAAAAATCCTGATGCTAAGGGATTTGTGTTTGATGGATTTCCGCGTACTGTTCCGCAAGCAATTGAGCTTGATTTATTTTTAGAGCGTAAAGGCAGTAAAATTGCTGGTGTTATTGCTTTAGATGTTGATCAGGATGAGTTAACAAAACGTATTGCTGAGCGTCATAAAACCAGTGGTCGTCCAGATGATGATGCTGAAAAACTGAAAAAGCGAATTTCAGAATACTTTGACAAAACGATCCATGTATTGCCTTATTACGAAGAGCAAGGAAAGTTGAATAAAGTAAATGGAATTGGTGAAATAGAAACAGTTTATAATGATCTTTGCGCTGTAATTGATCAGTATAAAGTATAAAGTTCAGCTAGCAGTATAAAGGAAAGGCGTTAATTAATTCCCGATCCGTTATTCAAAAACATAAAAGGAGTTATAATGTTAAAACGTTATAACTCTTTAATTTTAAAGGCGTTGTCATTTCAACGCTCCAATAGTAAAACATTTCAATATTAAAATATGTCACAGGGTTCGAATTTCGTAGATTATGTAAAAATTTGTTGCCGTTCTGGTAAGGGTGGGGCAGGTTCGGCACATTTACATCGTGATATTTTAACGTCAATGGGTGGTCCTGATGGTGGTGATGGCGGTCGTGGCGGCCACATTATCGTTAAAGGCAGCATTCATATCTGGACATTATTACACCTTAAATACCGTAAGCATATCATCGCAGAAGATGGTGGTGCTGGTGGTAGTTCCCATAAATTCGGTAAACAAGGTAAGGATGAAATCTTAGAGGTTCCGCTTGGTACCATTGCCAAAGATGCTGAAACCGGAGAAATCCTTTTTGAAATTACCAAAGATGGCGAAACTAAGATTTTAACAGCTGGTGGCCGTGGCGGTTTGGGTAATGCACATTTTAAAAATTCTGTTCAACAAACACCACGCTTTGCACAACCAGGCGAGCAGGGACAGGAGGTTTGGAACATTTTAGAATTAAAAGTTTTAGCCGATGTTGGCCTCGTTGGTTTCCCAAATGCAGGAAAATCAACATTACTTTCTGTGGTTTCGGCAGCTAAGCCAGAAATAGCCGATTATCCTTTTACTACCATCGTTCCTAATCTGGGTATTGTAAGTTACAGAGGTGGAAAATCTTTTGTAATGGCCGATATCCCTGGAATTATTGAAGGTGCATCAAAGGGTAAAGGTTTAGGATACCGTTTCCTGCGTCATATAGAACGAAATTCGGTGCTGTTGTTCATGGTTCCGGCTGATACAAGCCGTTCTATCAAAGAAGAATATGAAATCCTTAAAAGTGAGTTGGAGTCTTACAATCCTGAATTAATGCAAAAGCCACACGTTTTAGCCATTACCAAATCAGATATGTTAGATGAAGAACTAATGGAAGAAATGAAACAGGATTTGCCAAATATCCCATCGATATTTATCTCATCAGTAGCTGAAAAGAATATTTTAGAGCTGAAAGATATGCTTTGGAAAGCGATTGAAGGATAAGGCAGTTCATTAGTTCAATGGTCAGTTGTTCATTAATTTCTACTGCTGACTAAAGAATCTTACTATTAACAAAACTAGGCTCTAAAACGGTCTACCGCTAATCCAATCCATTCTTTAAATAACAATTCCCATGTTGTTAAAGCCGTAGCGTTTGGAATAATTAAATTGCCAAATTCAAATTCGGTATTTCCCATAAAATTGGTCGGATAATATTCAATTTTACGCTTAGCTTGTTTATCAAAAATTAGTTTTGCCCTTGGGATGTGCCATGCACTGGTAATTACCAGAGTTTTAGCGTTTGGGTTGTTTTTCGTGATGAGTGCCATGCTGTACCTGGCATTTTCGATAGTATTTCTGCTTCGCCTTTCAATCAGGATTGCAGTATCGGGAATGCCGATCAGTTTTAAGTATTTAAAGGCTAAATCAGCTTCTTTTACATGTGAGTCTATTATATTGGCGCTCCCGCCACTAATTAATATCTGCTTAATATATCCTTTTTTATAAAGTGCAATTGCCTGGAACAATCTATCACCTGCCCAATTAAAAGCAATTTCATTATTTCGCTTATTTAAACCCGAGAAACCTCCCATTACGATTCCAACATCGTATTTTTGGAACTTTGGATAGTCGCCGGCTTCGTAAGCGTTTACTATTTTGCCAACAATAAAACCATTGGTGAAAAAGAAAAAAATAATTAAGGTATATAATAAATACCTTTTCCTTTGTTTAGGTTGCTTAGATGCAACTGCAAAAATCAAAAGCACGCAAATCCAAACTATCGGTTTAATGAGGAGAAGCAGAATCTTCGAGAGGATAAAAATCATATGGAGATATTATCCCGTAAAACTAAGAAATTGTTTATAGGTAAAAAGGATTGCATGGATTAATTAATCCATGCAAATGACACATTGATCTCTTTATAACGTTATCCTTGTCCTTCCTGTACCTGACCATTTTCATGGGCATTTTCCAGAATCTCTTTCACATCTGATTTACGTTTTTTAGCAACCGTGTGTTTAAAATGAGGCACTTCATGTTCAACAATGTCTTCTTCAATGGCTTCTACGCCAAAAACTTTCTCTTTTAACAGGTTATATTTATCTTGGAAGCCATAACGAAGGTTTTTGGCCCCGCCAGCAATTTTTCCACGCGTACCTGCACCGCTATCCGGAGCAAATAAAATACTAATTACTGCGCCAGCTGCTAAACCAGCCACTAAGGCAAGAGCTATTTTTGCACTGTTATCCGATTCGTGCTTTAAATATTTTCCGATTAACTTTCTGTATTTCATATAGTAGTGTTTTTTAAAAGCAACAATTAGCACGTTATAATGTTTCATGTTTTTTGAATTGGAATTAGCATCGTTCTTAATGCCTAACAACAAGGAGTAACTCCTGAATGAAATTAAGAATTATTGCAAATGACGGAATTGCCCCTGCTGTAAATTCCAACATCTGTTTAAAAAAAGACCAGACTTTTACCTAAGTTTAAAGTTAAAGCACAATATTTGAAATACTAAAAACAATTTACATGGTAAAAGCAACAATAAATAAAGAACATTATGCCTGTTCGGTAACCAATGGTTCTCATGATATTATAGTAGACGAACCTTTGGAGTTAGGAGGAACACATAAAGGTTTTGCCCCCAAAGGATTATTAATGGCCTCTTTAGCCTCGTGTGTAGCGATCACTTTAAGGATGTATGCCGATAGAAAAGAATGGCCTATTGATAAAATCGAGGTGGAAGTAAATATTGATACCGAAAACGGTGAAACAATATTTTTGGAAGAAATTACCTGTACCGGCGTGCTTACCGAAGAACAGAAAATCAGACTGGAAGAAATTGCAACAAAATGCCCTGTCAGTAAAATCCTTGCCGCTGGTCATGAAATCAGATCAAAAGTGCTTTAAGGTATGATGGTGCAAAACTCCTTTACAGATTCATAAAAAGCTTTAATATCTTTGTAATCCACAGTATTTACTGGGGTAAAAAATAATGTATGCCTACCGAAATAAAATGCCCCAATTGTGCCCATGTTTTTCCGATGGAAGAAGCCATGGCCGAAGATTATAAGAAAGAGTTACGTGAGAAAGCGGCTGCTTATGCAAGGCAGAAAGATGAAGAATATCAACGTAAGCTACAGGTTTTCGAGTCAGAAAAACAGCAACAGCTGAAAGCTTTTGATGCTAAACTTAACGAAGAGAAGACCAAACTTAAGGATAGCCTGGAGGAGAACCTGCGTAAAAGTATTTCGGCCGATTTCGAAACCAAACTGCAAATGCTGGAAGGTAATGCGAAAGATAATGCCGAAAAATTAAAGCTGGCCCGTGAAAAAGAACTGGAGTTTTTACGTCGTGAGGAAAGCCTTAAAGTAAAGGAAGAAGAAATGGAACTTGCTTTTCAACGTAAAATGCAAGAACAGCGTAATGAGCTGGTAGAACAGATTCGTAAACAAGAGGCAGAAAAGAATAGCATTAAAGATACTGAACATCAATTACGTTTAAAGGAATTGGAAAAACAGCTCGACGATCAGAAAAAACTGGCCGAAGAGATGAAACGCAAAGCCGAGCAGGGCAGTATGCAATTGCAGGGCGAAGTGCAGGAATTGATCCTGGAAGAGTTGCTCCGTGTTAATTATCCTTTTGATTTAATCGAGGAAGTTGGTAAAGGTGTGCGTGGGGCAGATTGTGTACAGGTGGTGCGTAATCAATTTGGACAGGAATGTGGTAAAATTATTTACGAAAGCAAACGTACCAAAGATTTTGGTGGCGACTGGATCGAAAAACTGAAGAAAGATATGCGCAGCATGGGCATTGATGTTGCGGTAATTGTAAGCCAGTGTTATCCAAAAGGCATGGATTGTTTCGGACAGCGTGATGGGGTTTGGATCTGTTCTTTCGAAGAAGTAAATGCCGTAGCCTATGTGTTGCGTGAAGGTATTTTACGTTTGGCGGGCGCAGTAAAATCGCAGGAAAACCGTGGAGAGAAAATGCATATGTTATACGATTACTTAATGGGGGCAGAGTTTTCTGAACAATGGAAAGCCATCAGAGAGGGTTTTATGAGCATGAAACTATCCATACAGCGCGAACGCGATGCGATGGAACGTTTATGGAAAGCACGCGAAAAACAATTGGAGAAAGTATTGTTAAACGCCACCCACATCCGTGGTTCTATAGAAGGAATTGCAGGGAGCGATAGTGTGCAATTGAGTTTAACTGATGAGGATGACGATACTTTGCTTTTAGAGTAACTCACAGCACTTCATCCCGTCGTTCATCATCCTGAGGGTTAATTTATTTCATAAAAATCAATATAAATGACAATATTAATCTATGCGTAAAAATCCCTTGGGTTACCGCCATTTCGAGCGGAGTGCAACGCAGTCGAGAACCCGAAGGCTCTGCGAAGCAAAATCTAACTAAATAGATCTCTCCATTTCGCTGCGCTACAGTCGAGATGACGACCTTTCTATTGGTGTCCTGTAAATGGTAGCTTTTTTCAGTATTTATCATGCCAGTTAGATCCTGAGATGAACTCAGGATGAAGACTTCAGGTAAGTTTAATTCCCGCTAATTCACAGAGCCCTGCAGAAAAAACAATCAATTTGCGGTAATCATCTTAAATCTGCAGGACTATTTTTTGTGTTTATAGTTTACTGCCGGGTCACCTCAACAGATCATAACAGCTGACCGCAGAAAAATATCTTATTTTATAATATCTTAGCGAAACCGTTAAACCAAGCATTATTACCATGGCCAGAACCAAAAACCACATCGAACTTCAATTTTTAAGCGAACCCTCTGATGTTAACTATGGAGGTAAGGTGCATGGTGGGATGATGATGAAGTGGATTGATCAGGCTGCTTTTGCCTGTGCCTTGCAGTGGAGCCAAACCTATTGTGTAACGGTTTATGTGGGTGGCATCAGGTTTTTTCATCCGGTTCATATCGGGCATCTGGTTAAAATGGAAGCACGCATTATTTATACGGGTAAAACCAGTATGCATATTGCCGTTGATGCTTTTTCTAAACCAGTAGGTCAAACCGATTTTGTGAAGAACACACACTGTATTATTGTGTTTGTCGCAGTAGATGACAATGGGCAGCCAAAGGCAATTCCGGCTTTTAAACCCAAAACCGAAAAAGAAATTGCCATGCATGGTTATGCCATTAAATTAATGGAATTGCGTAAAAGCATTGATAAGGAAATGGAACCATATATTGTGTAGCGCTGGGCGGTTTGCGTTCGGCGATGCGATTTTCTGTCGTCCATTTTCTATCTTTTCTCTGTGATCCTCTGTGTAAACTTCGCGTCCTCTGTGGTAAAAAAGATTAACCACAGAGTAAACAGAGATAAGGCACCGAGAGCACAGAGGTTGAGTTATGTCGCAACTTACAATCTCCGCATTCTTTTTGGTAAAAAACAAAGGATTTTAATCTGCAAGTTTAAAGTAAGTCGTTGAGCGGTTGGCGTTCAGCTTAACCACAGAGAAAACAGAGAAACGTGTACGGAGCACACAGAGTTAATTGTTTAGCTATTCTATTTTTGATACTTTAGCCTCTGTTATACGCTGTGAAAACTCAGTGCTCTCGGTGGTGAAAAACGGACCCTACTCTACAACTGGCAAGCTAAAACAAAACTTGCTGCCCTCACCAATGGCGCTTACAACCCATATTTTTCCGTTTTCGGCTTCGATAAAATCTTTAGAAATGGCAAGCCCCAATCCCGAACCCGATTTATTCTGACCATCGGTTGGCACCTGGAAATACCTGTCGAATAGTTTTTTTTGGTATTTTTCGTCAATACCTTTTCCAAAATCACGAACAGAGAATTCAATAAAATTGTCTTTTTGCAACACATCAATAATTACCTTCGATTTTTCTGAACTGTAACGCAAGGCATTAGATAAAAAGTTAACCATTACCCAGGCAGTTTTCTGAATATCGGCATTTACATTTGGTAAGTTTTGGTCGCAGTTAAGCACCAGTTGAATCAATTTCTGTTCAGCCTGGAATTTAACAGCATCAATCGCATAACTCACAATTTCTTCAGGTTTGGTTACTGCAAATGTGAGTTTTAAATTACCGGTTTCTACCTGCGAAAGATCAAGCAGTTCGCTGGTAATTTTTAATAATCTGTCGCTATCCTCTTTAATGTGGTTAAGTAACTCGTGCTGCTCTTCGTTCATCATGCCCACACGCTCATCGTTGAGCAATTTCAAACTCATTTTAATCGATGAAAGCGGTGTTTTTAGCTCATGCGAAACGGTTGCGATAAAATTTGTCTTGGCTTCATCAAGCTCTTTAAACTGCGTAATATTTTTTAAGGTGTAAACGCTTCCCGCAGATTTAGATGAGGCAATTAATGTGCTATCATCCTGCTCTTCATAATTTGGGATGATGATTTCGCGATTTTCCAGCAGGAAATAAGATTCTTTATCGTCAGTATAAATTTTTAAGGTATTGTCATTGGTGTCAGGTTTAATAATCCTTTTGAGCAACTCATTTTTTTGTATCAGTTCGGCTACATTTTGACCAATAACCTTGTCTTCATCCAAACTCATCAGTTTTGCAGCCAGATGGTTTAAAAAAAGCACTTCACCTTTCTCATTTAAGCCGATAATGGCATCCTGCATTTGTGCAATAATGGCTTCAATGCGCGACTTTTCGGATTTGATTTTAGATAAGTTACTGTTTTCCCATTCATTTAATTTAACCACCATTCCGTTAAAGGAGTTGGCCAGTTCTGTAAATTCATCTTCGTTTTCGAAGTGCAAACGCTGTTTATAATTTTTACGACTGATTTGCTTAATTGCTGCACTAAACTCGGCAAGTGGATTGGCTACAAAACCCGGGAAATTGACAATAAATGTAAAAAGGATGATAAAACTCAATGTCGCGGCAATCATAATATAGAGGTTTGCCCTTGATGAGGTTTCATTAGCCAACTCATTTTTATCGTAAATGGCCTTCATATTTACCTGTTCAATATTTTGTAACGCAACACGTAAATTTTTAATGCTATTTTCTTTGATGCTTAACGATTGCTGGCTGTTTAATATGTTAAAAGCCGCTTCTAATTTCTGGAAAGCTATTTTTTCGCCGGATTCCGTAATGTTTAATCCTTCGTTTTGCAAGTTTTCTTTAAATACAGTCAATTGAGTGCTGCTTAATGGAAGTCGGTTCTGATCGATTACATTCCGCATAGCAGCAACATATTTCAATGATTTATAGTTGTCTTTAAGAATTACCTTTGATTTATTGGAAAGCTCGTTTAAGAAAAAGAGCGCAATCAATCCGAATGATAAAACGATTATAAAGAGAAACCCGAATCCGAGGCGAAGCTTGGTTTTTATTTTCATCTGTTCTTATTTGTTTTTAATGGTGATGAAGCTATCATGATTTACTTATTTATTGTGAAGTTTTGTAAATCATTGATGGTTTCATGACTTTTTTGTTTAACTGCAAAGGGCTGAGAAGTTTTTGCTATTAACGCAAGGCAATTTCTCTCTTTTTTGTGTAAAAATAGGTTATAATTAAATCTGTTTCCTGATTAACTAAATTAGATAACAAAGGTTAAATAAATAGCATCTGTTTAGCCTGTGGTCAATAGCTATGCCAGTAGATATGGATTTTGCTTAAGTTGTTGTTTTTTAGTGTGATAAGGTGTTTTGTTATTATTTTAAGTAAAAAAACCTTTTCATTTTGGAAGGGTTTTTATCAAAATGAAATTTTACTTTTGAAAGTTCAAAGTACTGTTTTTTGTTCATAAACCTTTTTGAATGGTAGCTGCCGGTTTCACGCCGGCACTACAAACGGAGCAGGACTGATGCTCCCTATGAAATGCAGGCTGAGCTTTCCAAAAAAAGATTAGACTATTATTTTTGGAAAGCAGGTTCGGTAGCATTTAGGTTGGTGTAGTTCCCGCTGTCCGCTTTACTGCGTGCCGCTTCCATCGGGTTTAGGTGGCACGGCGAGTAATAATATTGGGGGTTGCTAAGCGCGAAAATAGTGCGCTATTAAATTATTCTTTGGGTCTTACAGCACTGTTCTTTGTTTATAAACCTGATCGTAGCGAACACGGAGTGCAACGGAGTAAAGCGAAGAGCAGGAAGAAATGTTCCTATGAAACACAGGTTTGGCTTTCCAAAAGCAAAAAAACATTAGATCTGAATTTTGTTTTTTAGGAAAGCAGGTTCGGTAGCATTTAGGTTGTTGTAGTTCCCGCTGTCCGCTTTACTGCGTGCCGCTTCCATCGGGTTTAAGTGGCACGGCGAGTAATAATATTTGGGGTTGCAGCGTGCTGAAAAATGATTAGAATTTAATAAACTTCTCTATCTGCTCGTTGGTAAACTTAATTGTATCTGTTTGGCTTAAGTTGCCTTCTGTATCTAATTCGGTTTTTATATTCGGAATGTGTAAACGTAAGGGTAAAACATGCAGGTTAATATAGTGGCAAACGCCTGTAAAATGATCTACTCCACGGATATTGCCATATTTGCCAGAAGAAATTCCAACCAGGGCTGCTTTTTTATCGTAAAAACTATCTGGGAAATTAGAGGCGTCTATTAACACTTTTAATACGCCCGGGTAACTTCCATTGTATTCTGGCATAATAAATAAAAACTTTTCGGTATTATAGATCATGTCCTGGATTTCCTGAAAAGCTGCTGATCTTTTACCGTACATATCCGTGTTCAAAACATCTATAGGCAGGTGCTCCAGGCTGAACAGATTGGCATCGGCACCTTTTTCTTTTAGTTGCTTCTGGTAATATTTGGCAACTTTTAGCGTATTGCTATTGGGCCTGTTGGTAGCGGCTATAATTGTGATCATGGATAATTGTTAATAAGATGTGTAAAACCCAAACACGCTTCTTGCTAAAATTGCCATATAGTTTGTATCTTAGCTGATTGTGAAAAAGGCCGTAAACAACGCAAAAATAGAACTTTTTGCCAATTAAAACGCATAAATAACACAGCCCAAATAAACGTTAAGTAAATTTCGGATACATAGATGAGCAAAATTATTGCATTAGCAAATCAAAAAGGTGGCGTTGGTAAAACAACTTCATCTATAAACCTGGCTGCGAGTTTAGCCGTACTAGAATATAAAACTTTACTGGTAGATGCTGATCCTCAGGCAAATTCAACTTCAGGTATCGGTTTCGATCCCCGGAATATTAAAGACAGTATTTATGAGTGTATCATTAATGATATTGACCCTTTACAGGCCATTCAAAAAACAGATACACCAAATTTGGATTTACTGCCTGCCCACATCGATCTGGTTGGTGCGGAAATCGAGATGATTAACCTCAACAACCGCGAGTATAAAATGAAAGCGGTTTTGGAGAAAATCAAAGATCAGTATGATTTCATTATCATCGATTGTTCTCCATCATTAGGTTTAATTACCATCAATGCTTTAACAGCAGCCGATTCGGTTATTATTCCTGTTCAGTGCGAATATTTCGCGCTTGAAGGTTTAGGCAAGTTATTAAATACCATCAAAATTGTTCAGAACCGATTAAACCCTGATCTGGAGATTGAAGGTATTTTATTAACCATGTACGATGTACGTTTACGTTTATCGAACCAGGTGGTAGAAGAGGTGAGAACGCATTTTCATGAATTGGTTTTCGATACCATTATTCAGCGCAATACACGTTTAAGTGAAGCACCTAGTTATGGCGTTTCGGTTATTATGCACGATGCAAATTGCAAAGGTGCCATTAACTACCTCAACCTTGCCCGCGAAATTGTAAAGAAAAACGGCCTTTTAAAGGAAGAAGAAAACATAGGAACAGCAACTTTATAAATTATAGATGACATCTTTTCAGCGAAAAACAGGTTTAGGAAGAGGGTTAAGTGCGCTTTTAGATGATAGCGAATCTGCTCATCCGCCGAAACAGCAGGTAAATGCTGTGAGCGAAACCGAGCAGATTGGCAATATCAGTCATGTAAGTTTAACTGAAGTTGAAACCAATCCATACCAGCCCCGTACCGAATTTGACCAGGTAGCATTAAACGAGCTTGCCGATTCGATCAAGGTACAGGGTTTAATACAACCCATTACGGTTAGAAAACTTGGCGCAAACAAATACCAGCTCATTTCAGGTGAGCGTAGGTTCAGGGCTTCAAAGCTAGCTGGTTTAACACAGATTCCTGCTTACATCCGCAGTGCCAACGATCAACAGATGTTGGAAATGGCACTGATCGAAAATATTCAGCGCGAAAATTTAAATGCCATTGAAGTGGCATTGAGTTTTCAGCGGATGATAGATGAAGTGGGGTTAAAACAAGAACAATTAGGCGAACGTGTAGGTAAAAACCGTACAACGGTGACCAATTACCTGCGTTTGTTAAAACTTCCTCCTGCTATTCAGGCTTCCATCCGTGATCAGAAAATTAGCATGGGGCATGCAAGGGCCTTAATTAATGTTGATGGTGTGGACAAACAGTTGTTTATTCATCAGGAAATTTTAGAAAAAGGCTTATCTGTACGTAAAGTAGAAGAGCTTGTGCGTAATCTGCAGCACATACCTTTAAAAGCCGGCGAAAAATCAAAAGAAAAAGCTGTTTCTTTTCAGTATCAAAAATTGCAGGATGATCTGGCTTCTAAATTTGCTACCCGTGTAAAGTTAAAAGTAACCCAGAACGGTAAAGGGGCGATAGAAATTCCTTTTATGAGCGATGATGACTTAAACCGAATTCTAGAGTTATTAGACTGGTAATGCAAAAAACTAAGCTTTTCTTACTGGTTGCTGCATTTACACTTTTCCTTGTAAACTTAGCCTCGGCGCAGGTTAAGGATACGTTGTTAAAACCTGCAGATACCTCGAAAATTAAATTATCTAAATCTTTAGATACTGCGGCTAAAAAACAGATGACGAGAAAGGATTCGATGAAAGCCAAGTATGTTAATCCGGGTAAGGTTGCCGGTAGAAAAGCTGTTTTCAGATCGATGATTATACCGGGTTGGGGGCAATTGTATAATATGCAACTGCTAAACGATGGTTATGGTACAAGAGCAGGAAAAAGCCAGTTTTTTCAAAAGCTGTATACCGGCGGCAAAATTGCGGCTATTTATGGTGGTATAACCGTGCTTACCATGTCGTACATCGAAAGCAGTAAACAATATAATTTATCACTAACAGAATTACAATATCGCGACGCGAATAACGGTCAGCCTGATCCTAACGGTCCTTTTGGTAGCCGTTATTCTACAACAGGCATCACCCAGCGTAAAGATACGTATAGAAGGAATAAACAAATTGTATTGTTCTCTTACGGTTTGGTTTATTTTGCCAATATAGTAGATGCCTACGTTGCAGCCCGTTTGCATTTCTTCAATATTGATGATAACCTTTCTTTTAAGGTAATGCCATCCATGATTAATACCAATTCGGTATATGGTTTCAATGCAACGCCTGCGCTAAAATTATCGTTAACATTTTAATGCCGGAACCATCGTGAAAATCAATAAAGGATATTACATTTGAAATTGTGATGACGTGGCAATTAGCGGTTAGGAATAAAAAATAAGAACAGAAACTGAAAATAACATAAAGATGAAAATTGCGCTTTTAGGATATGGTAAAATGGGGCAGATTATCGAAAAATTTGCGGTGGAACGTGGCCACGAAATTGTTTTGAAAATAACGATCGATAACCAGGAAGATTTAACCAGACAAAATTTAAAATCAGCTGATGTGGCTATCGATTTTAGTACGCCTGATTCGGTTTTAAAAAATATTGATGCCTGTTTTGATGCCAATGTGCCAATAGTTGTGGGTACAACCGGCTGGTATGGCAAACTCCAGGAAGTAAAAAACGATTGCAGCAACAGTAACAATACATTACTTTATGGGTCTAACTTTAGTATTGGCGTAAATTTATTCTTTAAGCTTAATCAAACTTTGGCAAAGCTGATGAATAACTATCCTGCCTACGAAGTTCAGGTTGAAGAAATACACCATACCCAAAAACTGGATGCGCCAAGTGGTACAGCCATTACGCTTGCAGAAGGGATTGTAGATAACCTGGAAAGAAAACAAGAGTGGTTAAATGAAGTGGTAGGAACTGACGTAGAATTGTTTCCCAAAGCAGAACAATTGTTGATAGAATCGCACAGGATAGAAAATATTCCAGGTACACACACTGTAATTTACAGTAGCGAAGTAGATGAAATAGAAATTAAACACACCGCCCATAATAGAGCAGGTTTTGCTTTAGGTGCTGTGGTAGCAGCAGAGTGGCTAAAAGATAAAAAAGGATTTTTTAATATTACTGATATTTTTGAATAAAGTCGAAAGCGTAAAGCTGAAAGACCAAAGCATAATATAGTCTGTGAAATCACTCAATCTGTGAAATCACAACGAAGGATTACAGATAACAGGTAGCCGGTTAAATAAATCGCGAAACCAAAAATAAGACATATGAATTATAAATTCTGGCAACGAAAAAAAGATGCCCCAAAGAAGAAAAAAACTAAAACCCGCGAGTGGGTTGATGCAATTGTTTTTGCAGTGGTGGCTGCAACCATCATCCGCGTATTTTTTATAGAGGCTTACACCATTCCGTCCGGTTCGATGGAGAGATCTTTGCTTATCGGCGATTTCCTTTTTGTGAGTAAAGTTAATTACGGTGCACGTATTCCGATGACCCCTGTTGCTTTTCCTTTCGCGCATCATACGATGCCTTTAACCACTTCTACCAAAGCTTATTGGGATGGTGTACAGTGGAAATATCACCGTTTGCCAGGTTTATCTAAAATTAAAAGAAACGATGTAGTGGTATTTAACTTTCCTGAAGGAGATACGGTTGCAGTAGAAAACCAGGCAGAAAGTTATTATGCTTTGGTGCGTAGTATGGGCCGCCAACAGGTGAGAAGTACATTTACAATAATAGACCGGCCTGTGGATAAGCGTGAGAATTTTATTAAGAGATGTATTGGTATTCCGGGCGACGTCATTTCGATGAGCAATGGGGTTGCCAATGTAAATGGCAAAAATGAGCCTTTAAAAAACACAGGTATGATGCCATATCGCATCGAGTTTAAAACCATGGATTTTAATTATGCTGTACTTGATGAATTTAAGCTGAATTTAGGAGGAACACCTGCTATTGCAGATAAGACATACGTTGTGGATGCATCTCCGGAAATTGTGGAAAAACTGAAAACTTTTGATTTTGTGAAATCAGTTACCTTAAGTCCTGATCCTGCCGGAGACGTTCCGGGTGGTGTTTTTCCAAACGATCCAAACAGGGTGTGGAACAGGGATAACTTTGGTCCTGTTAAAATCCCTTCAAAAGGATGGACCGTGAAAATCGACAGCAATACCATGCCGCTGTATTACAGGGCAATCAGAACTTACGAAGGAAATAAAGTAGAGCAAAAAGCAGGTGTTTGGTATATTAACGATAAGGTTGCCACTACCTATACTTTTAAAATGGACTACTATTGGATGATGGGAGATAACCGCCATAATTCGGCCGATTCGCGTTATTGGGGTTTTGTACCCGAAGACCATATTGTGGGTAAAGCTTTATTTGTTTGGATGAGCTGGGATAGTACAGCATCTTTCTTGCATAAAATAAGATGGAGCAGGTTGTTTATGGGAATTCATTAACCAGCTCAGTTTATAGAATATTTAAAAAAGGCTTGCTTATGCAGGCCTTTTTTGTGCGAAAACAATCTTTTTAAAAAAATTAAAAAGAGTAATATGGTTTTGTGTTTTTTTATTAAGTTTGTTATAACTAATCAAACCCCAAATAATTTATGAATCCCATTATCCAATATAACCACATGGTATTATAGCAATACTATCAACCGGAAATCACTTTAAATGACCTTATTGCGTTTTAAATCGATTTATTAACGTAAAAATCGAAAATTATTTATGCTATCTAATTTTTTTATATAATCTTAAATCATTCAAAATTCAAAAACCAACAAACCCAAACAATTTTATTTAACTAATCTTTTAAACATGAAGAAAATGTACTTTAAATGTTTGAGTGTGCTTCTGCTTACGTTTCTTGCAATTGCTGCTCATGCACAAACTATTATTACAGGAACCGTGAAGGATTCGTCTGGACCACTGCCAGGGGCGAACGTTTCCGTAAAGGGCACTCAAAAAGCCACACAAACTGATGGAAATGGTAAATTTAGCATCAGCGCTTCGAGTAATGAAACACTTGTTTTCTCTGCTGTAGGTTTCTTACGCCAAGAAATACTGGTTGGTAGTAACAGAAATTTCAATATTTCATTAAAAGAAGATTCGAAATCTCTGGAAGAAGTTACTGTAACAACAGGTTTTGGCGTAAAACAACAAACCAGAAAGTTAAGTTATTCAATCCAGGAAGTGAAAGGTGAAGATCTGGTAAGGGCTAACGAGCAGAATATTGTAAACGCTTTGCAAGGTAAGGTTGCTGGTGTGATGATTAATCAGGGCTCTGGTGGTCCTCAATCTTCTTCAAGGATCAGAATCAGGGGTAACTCCTCTTTAAGTCCAAATACACAGCCATTGGTTGTTATTGATGGGGTGCTTATTCAGCCGGGTGTTACCGGTGCAGATTCTTATGGAAACGCACCTCAGGATTTTGGTAATATTATGAAAAACCTTAATGCTGATGATTATGAAAGTATCACTGTTTTGAAAGGTGCAGCGGCAAGCTCACTATATGGCTCAAGGGCTCAAAATGGAGTACTCTTAATTACCTCTAAAAAAGGTAAAGGCGGCCAAGGTTTAGGTATCTCTTTTTCGCATACACAAACTATTGAGGAAGCATACAAAACAATGGATTTACAGAACGAATTTGGTGCAGGTATTAATCCAACTTTTACAAAAGATGCATCAGGTACTCCTGCAGTAGATGGCCCTAATTATTTTTGGAGCTTTGGACCTCGGTTTGATGGTAGCCTGGTGAAGGATATTGATGGCAGAATGATCAATTGGAATGCCCAGCCTAATAACCTGTTGGATGCTTATAAATTAGGTAACTATAGCAATTCAAATTTGGCGTTTCAGGGTGGAGATGAAAATGGAACATTCAGGTTGTCTTATTCAAAGTTATATAGTACGGGTATTCTTCCAAACAATAAATTTGATCGTGATGCAATCGATTTCAGGGGATCACGTAAATTTGGTAAAATCTTCGAAATTAACGCTGGTGTTAACTATACCATCAGCAATAGTTATAACCCAGTAAGTCAATCGAATAATGACAATCCTTTGTTCGCACTTGTATATGGTACTCCAAGAAGTTATGATACCAATTATTGGAAAGATCATTATCTAGATCCGGTTAGAGGTGGACAATTATCTGGTAACGATGATCCTTATGGCTTATCTGGTTTATGGTTTGGCATCTACGAAAAAAATGTTAGGCAACGCGAAAACGTTTTCAGGGGAAATGTAGATGTTAAAGCTAATGTTACACCATGGTTAAATGCATTAGTGAGAGGAACTTTAAACCAGGTTAACACAAATGGGGAAACAAAAAATATAGGTAACGGTGTTGGTTTTACTGGTGGTGAATATGCACTAAGTCAATCAAATCAAAAAAGTAGTAGACTACAGTTCTTATTAAATGGTAATAAGAAATTTGGTCAGGATTTTGATTTTAACATGAGTATCGGCGCTGAAACAGCCAGAGACTTTGGGAATAAGTATACTAAAACGAGAACCGACGGCGGTTTAAAGGATCCCGGAAAATTCTTTTTGGGTAATTCTGTAAATAATACGATTGTAGAAAATAGCACAGATGGTAGCCAAAGAACAGATGCAGTATATGCTTATGGCGATCTGACCTATAAAAATATGCTTACCTTAAACTTCAGCGCAAGAAACGATTGGTCATCTACATTAACTTATCCTGACGGCCATGGTGACTACAGTTATACTTATCCTTCAGTGGGTTTAGCCTATGTATTCTCTGAATCATTAAAGAATAAACCTGCTTTTGATTTCCTTTCTTATGGTAAATTAAGGGCCAATTTTGGTTATACAGGTATGGGAACATCGCCATTTACAACCAGTGCAGGTAAATATCAGTTTTTGGGTACTTACACTGATGAGACTGGAAAACAGATGCCTAGATATGGTTACCCAGATTATACTTTGGGAAATCAGGACCTAAAAAATGAATTAACAAAAGAATTTGAATTGGGTACTGAATTGAGGTTTTTTAATGATCGTTTAGGCGTTGATTTTTCATTCTATAAAAAGAATACAACAAATCAAATTTTGTCTTTAGCATTACCTATTGAATCAGGTGTTCAAAAGAAATTATTTAATGCAGGTAATATCCAAAATAAGGGTATCGAAATTTTATTAACGGGTGTGCCGATCAGAACTAAGGATTTTGAGTGGACTTCTACCATCAATTTTGCAAGAAATAAAAATAAAATTATTTCACTTGCACCTGGCGTAGATTCATACACTTTAGGTTATGCTTTTGGTGCTGATATGACCTCTGTTGCAGTTGCTGGTCAAGAGTATGGTAGCATTTACACTGGTTACGGTTATGCTACTTATCAAGCCACAGACGCGCAGGGCAATAACATCGATGATCCTAACAATGGTCAAAAATTGTTAAAAGCCAATGGTAGTTATTTCAGAAGTAGCGATGCGGGGCAGGGTAATAAAAACTTAGGTAGTATGATGGAGAAATTTAATGCAAGTTCTATTAACAACATCCGTTATAAGAATTTTAATTTGGGTTTCCAGATCGATGCTAAAGTGGGTGGTTTATTGGCTTCGGGTACTCATCAATATGGAACCAATTTTGGTGCATTCGAAAGTACTTTGTTTGGCCGTTCTGCTGATTTTGGTGGTTTACCAAGAAAAGATGCTCAAGGCAATGTTATTGCCAATGATGGTATTATTCCAGAAGGGGTTTTTGCTAAAGGAACTCTATTAAATAATGTTAACGTTGGTGGTTTAACATTCCAACAGGCGGTAGATAAAGGATTAGTACAACCGGTTAGTGCGAGGATTTATTATGCCAGGCTAACCCAATGGTCTACTGGTATCAGGGAATACTCCACTTTCGAAAATAGCTGGGTTGCGCTAAGAGAAGTTTCGTTAGGTTATACTGTGCCAAAAAGAATTACCGATAAAATTAATTTCAAACAGGTTAATCTTGGTGTAACGGCAAGGAACTTATTCTATATCTATAATAGCCTTCCTGACCATTTAAATCCTGAAGGTTTATTTAGTAATAGTGCCGGTTCTTTCGCCGAATATGGTGGTATGCCGTATGTACGTACATTTGCTTTCTCAGTAAGAGCAGCCTTATAGTAATTTACAGTTAAAGAAATTAAAGAATGAAAACGACAAATAAGATAGCCCTCTTGCTAGTAGCTTTGGTAGGGATTTCAATATCATCATGTAAAAAAGATCAGTTTGTAGAACTGAACACTGATCCATTAAAACTAGATGTGATCACTCCAGAACAGCAGTTTATGAACTCCATTGCGAACATGAATGCTGATCGATTCGAGTGGTACTATGATAATTTCAGGGCCATTATGCCGTGGATGCAAATGACGACCCCTTTAAATGGAAATAGTGTTACTTTTATATCCGATGCCGCCAACTTAAGGAATGTTAGATATGGCACTTTTTATCCAAGAGTCGGAGGTAACTTGACGGATATGGAACAGCTGATTAAAAAATTACCAGCTGATGAACAGGCTAAAAGAGTATACCAAACAGAAATCGCACGAATAGTTAAAGCATACTATGCTTTTTATGTATCTGATGTAACTGGTAGCATTCCATATACTGAAGCCAACATGGTGAGATATGGGGGGACAGAAACTCCAAAGTATGATACACAACAAGCTTTATTCGATTTATTGGATGCCCAGCTTAAAAATTCGGTAACGGTGCTAAGTACACCACAATCGGTTGGACAGACTTCATTAGGTACAAATGATTTGTTTTATCAGGGTGCTGTTGACAAATGGATTAAAGTAGCCAACTCTACACGCTTACGTATGGCTATGAGATTAATGAAAAGAGATGCAGCCAAAATGAAAACAAAAGTTTTAGAAATCCTTGCCGCGCCGGGTGGTTTAATTAATAGTGCAGCCGATAGTTGGGTTTTTAAGGCCAATGCAACTTATGCTGATGGAGGCGATTGGTCTGCGGCAAATTTAAGGGCTCCAAAACAAGTGGTAGATTTTATGTACACCAATTCAGATCCTCGGATCCGTTTCTTTTACCAGGAAAACTTATTTAGCCGGGAAAATTTCGATGCAGCAAAAGCTCAAAATAAAATTCCTGCTAATGCGGTTTTTGATACCAGAAGATTTTATGGTGTTCCTTCAAGTCCTGATGTTTCATCAAGTCCGGCATTTGCAAACTTCTTTAATAACATCACTATTTCGGTAGTAAGCAACACCGGTCAAAATGTAAATCAAACCATGGATTCTTTATCTTTGCTTCAGCCAAGGCTATTTGCTGCCGGTGAAAACGGAGGTACAGGAATAAATATGTTTCCATTAATTACTTATGCTGATGTTTGTTTCATGCGTGCAGAATTAGCTGCTAGAACTGTTACAACAGAATCGGCCGAAGACTGGTATAATAAAGGAGTTGCAGCTTCAATATCTTTTTATGATGATCTGGCCAATAAGGCAAAAATCGTGGATAGAGGTGGCAATTTAAGCTATGTTCCGCTAACAGCTACCGAAATTTCGAATTATATGGCTAAAGCTGACATTAAATATGATGCAGCTAAAGGATTAGATCAGATTATTGGTCAAGCTTATTTAGACTTCTTTAAACAGCCTAATGAGGCGTGGGCTATTTATAAAAGAACAGGTATGCCTAATTCAACTACAGTACTCAAATTAGAGAAAATAATGGCTAGTGGAACAGAACAGGTTATTCCAAGAAGAGCAAGTTTGCCATTCCCTGCACCAACCAATTTAAACTATCAGAATATTGTTGATGCTTACAAATTGATGCAGGCTGATCCCGATTTCGGTCAAGGACCAAGCGATATCACCGGAAGAGTTTGGTGGGATAAAAAATAAAAATATCTTTATGTAAATTAATAGAACTCCTAATATAATTTAGGAGTTCTTTTTGTATTATGAAATTAATTATAGCCGTTGCATTAGTTTTTCTTTTTCCATTTACGAACGTAATTGGTCAAGGTGTTTTACCGAAAAAATTGCTCTGGGTGCAAATTGATGCCAGTAATCTGATTAATGTTAGAAGTAAAACAAAAGTTGTATTAAAAAAGAATACTGCATTTATATTTATCTCGCCAGAATGCCCTCTTTGCAAAAATTACATGCTTACATTAAATGAACTAGCTAGAAAATATCCTCAGGTTAATGTTGTTGGAGTTGTGCCTGGAAAAAGTTATACGCTACCAGATATCAAGCAATTTGCTGATGACTATAAAGCTGTCTTTGATATTTATTTAGATAAGAATAAAACATTAACAAAAGTTTTGAGGGCCAAAGTTACGCCGGAAGCAATTGTGATAGATGAAAAGGGAAACATGAGATATAGAGGCTTAATAGATAACTGGCAGGCAAAACTTGGTGTGAAAAGAAAAGTGATTACAGACCATTATTTAGATGATGCCCTTAACCAAATAAATACAACGAGTTATAAATATATGGAAACTGCTCCTGTAGGCTGCCTTATCAATGATCTTTAGTATGTTTAATAAAATTATTATTGTCTTATTATTTTGCTGTTATTTTAAAAATTCATACAGTCAAAAAGTTACTTACTATGAGCACATTGCGCCAATAATCCGTAGTAAATGCGCGCCTTGTCACCGTCCGGGAGAGGCCGGTCCATTTTCTTTATTAACCTATGCTGATGTTGCCAAAAGAACTTCATTTATAAGAGATGTTGTGTCTTCAGGGTTTATGCCTCCCTGGAAGCCCGATAATCACTACCGTTTGTTTGCGAATGACCGGTCTTTAACTGACAGCGAAAAGAAAACCATTATAAGCTGGATAGATAATAAGGCTCCGGAAGGAGTGAGTAAAAATAGCGAAGCAGACACCAACAAGCTTATCTCAGGAACCCAATACTCAAGAAAGCCTGACATTACATTGAAAGTTAAAAAAGCATTTGTTGTTAAGGGAGATAATGAAGAAAGATTCATTGTATTTAAAATTCCATTCGAAATGACCGCTGCAAAAAATGTTGCGGCAATGGAATTTGTTTCTGCCAATAAGAAAATCATTCACCATGCTAACTTTGCTATACATCCGGTGGCTGATAATATAGATATTAATCAGGTTACAGATTTTGTAAATCTAACCGACGATTCTAGAATTAATTACGATCAATATTTGCCGTTTAAAAAGGAAATGACCTATTATGGTGGTTGGATACCCGGCACCTCCTTTGAGTCTTATCCTGCCGATTTAGGTTGGGTTATGCCCAAGAGAGGAGTTGTTTTACTAACTGTTCATTATGCCCCCCTTGCTAAAGATGAGGAAGATATATCAGGTATAAATCTTTTTTTTAAAGAAACGCCAATTAAGCGGGTAGTAAATGTAGTGAGTTTAGGGTCTGGTGGAGTTGGGGAAAGTTCTATCGACCCTTATTTTATGATCCAGGCCGATTCTGTAAAAAAATTCAATCTTAAAATTTTAACTCCTCAGGATCAATCTTTGTTGTATATATGGCCCCATATGCATTTGCTAGGTAAGAGCTTTAAATCTTATGCTGTTACGGCTGCTGGTGATACCATTAAACTGATATCCATTCCTTCCTGGGATTTTAGATGGCAAGAAATATATCGATTTAATAAGTTAATTAAAGTCCCTAAAGGATCGGTACTGACCATAGAAGGTACATATGATAATACAAAGGATAATCCAAATAATCCAAATAATCCTCCAAAAATGGTGTTTTCTGCGAACGACATGAAATCTACGGATGAAATGCTTACGATGTTACTGATATTTCTAAAATATGAAGAAGGTGATGAAAATAAAAGCCTTGATATTTTAGAAAGCCAAAAAAATAACTAGAAGGAAACTTCAAATGGCAATAGCTTCATTGCAAAAAAGACAAGTACAAATAGAAACTAGCCTTCTGATCTATTATTAAGCATAAATATGCTTTTTTCGTTAAGTTCCTGTTGTCTGTAAAAATGTATGGAATGCGTCTTTAAAACATAATCAAATTGATACTTGTAAATGATGATCAGTTATTTATGCTATTGTACTTTAATTATCTTAAAAACCGGCAATCAACTTTTCATATTTTTTTAAAGCTTAACAGATTTAATTTATCTTTTTAATTTTTTTAAAAAGATTGCTTTTCTTTTCTTTTTTTTATAGGTTTATAAACCAAATCAAAGAAATGTCAGCAACTACTAAGAAAGCGCAACGATTACGGGCCGACATCATTAAGCAGCTTTATTATAAAAAAAAATCATCGCTCACCGATTTAAGTAAACGTACAAAAAAAAGCTTGCCTTTAATTACGTCGACTGTAAATACTTTAATAGAGGATGGATTAATAATAGAGCAGGGATTGGCACCATCTACCGGAGGCCGTCGCCCTTTAATTTTTTTATTAAACCCCGATTACAAGAGGTACATCATAGCCGTAGCTATGGATCAGTTAACTAGTCAGTTAACTATATACGATTTGTCCAATAACCAGATTTTGCCTACGCAGGTAATCGATTTGGATATGACCGAGCGTAAAAGTGCCGATACTTTAATTGAATTCATTGACCATTGCATCAAGAAATCAACAATCGATAAAGAAAATTTATTGGGAATTGGTATTGGTATGCCGGGTTTTGTGAATGCAGAAAATGGAATGAACTATTCCTTTATGCAAATTGAAAACGATATAAGCCTGCAAGGTTATCTCGCTAAAAAATTAAGTTTACCGGTTTATATAGATAACGACTCAAGTTTGATTGCCTTAGCCGAATTAAACTTTGGTGAAGCAAGAAATTTAAAAGATGTACTTGTAGTTAATATTGGCTGGGGTACAGGTTTGGGGATGATTATTAATGGCAAATTATACCGGGGTAGTAGTGGTTATGCGGGCGAATTTAGCCATATCCCGTTATCTAATTCAAATACCTTATGCTCTTGTGGTAAGCGGGGATGCCTTGAAGTTGAAACCTCTCTTTTGGTGATGGTTCAAAAGGCAGAAGTAGCGGTAAAAAACGGAGAAGAAACGAGCTTGAAAGCCCTTTTTAATGACAAAAGTAAAAGCCATGTAGATCATTTCTTGAATGCAGTTGTAAAACAAGATCCTGTAGCCATTTCTATATTAGCTGATGCTGCATTCCAGATTGGTAAAGGATTAGCCACTTTAATCCATATTATGAATCCGGAACGGATTGTGTTAAGTGGCCGTGGTGCAAAAGCAGGAAAAATGCTGCTCCCTCCCATACAACAAGCTATTAACGAGTTTTGTATACCAAGAGTGGCAGAACAGACGGAAATTAAGTTATCTACATTAACTGATGAGGCTGAACTATTGGCAGCAGCTAGCTTGATGGTAGAAAATAGCTTATTTGAATAATTAAAACCAAGCAAACGAATGATATCTTTAACTAACTCCCGAGATTATGGGCCAATAAAAAAAAGAATTAATTAAACCAAATTTGAACCATCTCTTAACTAACAATAACCTAAACAAATTATGAAAAAAATGTACTTAAAGTGCTTAAGTTACTTATGCATCTACCATCTGCAACAGATTACCATTTCCTGACGATGAAAAAACCAATAATGCGACAATCTTTCTGCTGTTGGTGGCAATGTAGGTCCAGAAGTTCAGATTCAAAAGAAAGTTTTTGGATGCCTTATTTGCGTAGCTATTTGATTACACACAATATCCCGGCCAATTTTTGTTAGGGATTTTTACAACCTCATTATGAAACTAAAAATTTACTTTCTTTTTTGCTTTGTGCTGTTTGCGATGAATTCGTTTGCCCAGCAGAACGACATTATGCCTCAATCTGAGATTTATGAATGGCCACAAGATGAGGCAGTAAAAAAGAAGCTCGATACTTGGCAAGACCAAAAGTTTGGAATGATTATCCACTGGGGACTTTACGCTGTTCCAGGGATTATCGAATCATGGTCTATCTGCTCTGAAGATTGGATTGAAAGGGATAGTACTATCAAATACGAAGATTATAAAAAATGGTATTGGGGCCAGAGCGAAAAATTTAACCCAACAAAATTCAATCCTGAGCAATGGGCAAAGGCAGGTAAGGATGCTGGAATGAAATACCTGGTTTTTACCACCAAACACCACGATGGCTTTGCCATGTTCGATACCAAAGAAAGCGATTTCAGCATTGCAAAAGGTCCATTTGCCAACAACCCTAAAAAAGATGTTGCTAAATATGTGTTCGATGCTTTCCGTAAGGAAAATTTTATGATCGGTGCTTATTTTTCTAAACCCGACTGGCATTCTCAATACTATTGGTGGGACAAATACGCCACTGCAGATAGAAATAACAATTATGATATCAGAAAAAATCCGTGGCGTTGGAATATGTTTAAAAGCTATACCCAAAACCAGATCGGCGAGTTGATGAACAATTACGGAAGCATTGATATTTTATGGTTAGATGGTGGCTGGGTTCGTCCAAGGGCTAGTGTAAACAAAGAAGTGCTTTCCTGGGGGGCGCCAATTCCGGAATGGAGTCAGGATATTGATATGCCTAAGATTGCCGCTGATGCCAGAAAAGTACAGCCTGGTTTAATTGTGGTGGATAGAACGGTACATGGCCAGTTTGAAAACTACCAAACCCCTGAACAGAAAATCCCTGAAAAGCAATTGGATTACCCATGGGAAAGTTGCATGACCTTGGGGGGCGCCTGGGGTTTTGTACCCAACGATCAGTATAAATCAGCAGGAGAAGTGGTTCATAAATTGGTAGAAATTGTAGCCAAAGGCGGAAGTTTACTTTTAGGTATTGGGCCAAAAGCTGATGGAACGCTACCTGATAATGTGATTGCCAGATTAGAGGAAATTGGGAAGTGGACCAGCAAAAACGGCATAGCCATATACGGAACAAGGATTACCAAAAACTACCATGATGGACAGAACTGGTTTACGCAAAGTAAAGATGGTAAAACTATTTACGGCATCAGTTTAATTAACAATACGACAAACAAAGAAATTTCATGGCAAGGAAGCATACCTAAAACAGGAAGTCTCATTACCATTTTAGGTACCAATCAAAAGGTAAAATGGACATTGAAAGACGGTAAAGTACACTTCAATTTTCCTAAAACAGCGGAGAAAATAGCTTTGACTTTTTCTTTTACACCCGAAACTAATTAGCAATGCCGAAATCAATAAAATACTTATACTTATTGCCCACACTTTTTTTCTCTTGCGGCCTTTTTGCTCAGGTTAAAAAAGGGCAGGTTTTACCTTATAAAAATCCAAAATTAGGTATCGATTTAAGGGTAAGAGACCTGATTTCGAGAATGACACCTGAAGAGAAATTCTGGCAGTTGTTCATGATTCCCGGAGATGTAACCGAAAAAAATAAAGATCAGTTTAAGAAAGGTATTTTTGGTTTGCAGGTAAGTGCAGCTGCACAAGGAAGTGGTAATGCACAGCAGATGTTAACTTACAATACCTCTGAAGACGGACTTTCTCTGGCTAAAAAGGTAAATAAGATTCAAAAATACTTCATTGAAGAAACCCGTTTGGGCATCCCAATCATTCCATTTGATGAGGCTTTACACGGTTTGGTTAGGCAAGGAGCTACGGCCTTCCCGCAATCAATTGGTTTGGCTGCAAGTTTCGATACTGCTTTAGTGGCCAAAATCGGTACCGCTATTGCAAATGAGGCAAAAGCACGTGGCTTGAGAGATCTTTTGGCACCTGTAATCAATATGGCGACAGATGTAAGGTGGGGCAGGGTAGAAGAAACTTATGGAGAAGATCCATATTTAACAACTGTGCTGGGACATGCTTTTATGAATGCCATAGAAAGGCAGAATATCATTGTTACACCAAAGCATCTTATTGCCAATGTAGGCGATGGTGGGCGCGATAGTTATCCTATTGAAATGGATAAACACTTTTTAGAAGAAATCCACTTTCCAGCATTTAAAGATGGAGTTAAAAATGTGGGCATCCGTTCATTAATGACTTCCTATAA